>PVMK01116733.1_pt1 | contig 58577 bp, 65 predicted proteins | sample 1853481 | NCBI WGS metagenome assembly PVMK01 (sample SAMN08533507, study PRJNA380276) | Marine sediment metagenome, whole genome shotgun sequencing project.
GGATCGAAGATCGTGAGGTCCGCATCCGCACCGACCTGGACACGGCCCTTATGGGCCATCTGCGGCACGCCGTTATCCTGCATGAACTTGGCCGGCATATAGCTCATCTTCGAGATGGCCAGCATCAGCGGCATGAGGTTCTCCTCGCGTACCAGCCGCAGGATCCGGGCGTGGGTGCCCGCTCCCCGGGGGTGACCATTCACCGCATCGTAAGGCGTGTCCCAGTCCTGGACGAAGGAGCCATCCGACTTCATGACGTAGGGGAACGCATCGCTGCCGATGATGCTGGTCGGGTGTGCCAGGGCCACGTACAGGTCTTTCTTGGTGGCGTTCTCGAACGTCACGTTGGTGCCGGGGGCGGTCTTCACCAACTGCTCGTAGGTTTCCTTGGTCAGCGGCTGCATGTTGCTGAGATTGATGATGTCGCTGTAAGTGCGGCCCATATTGGGTCCATAATTATCCGGGTGCAGGTAATCAGCACTCACGATGGTGCCGCCATAGGTATAGGCATAGATCTCTGAGACGACCTGACGACCTTTACTGTAGGCATCATCGATCATTTCCTGACACGCGGGCGTCACCCCAAGGCACTGCGCGGTCATATGCTGGACGATCAGGCCACCGCCGACTGCGGACACGCTAGCCACCTGTTCCGCCGTTCCGAGTAACCCACTGGTAGGAGGTTTTTGACCGGAGAATCGTCCGTGCATCGCGACGAAACGCCCGTATTTCCCAGCAAGCTTTTGAGCGCCGAACGATTCCCGCGAGGTTACCCCGTCAACCATGTAGCCCGGAACGTGGCCAACACCCAACGCACCGTCTTTCAATCCTTGATCCAGCAGTGAAAGGATTTTCTCGATTTCTTTATCGGTTCCTACTCTTTTCATCCATACCATGTCGGCATGCGTGAGCGCTGGCCAGTTCGACATCATTGATCGGTAGCGCCGGTTATGGATTTAAAGTTCGGATTGAAAACCGTTTCGCGGGCGCCCATCACGCTGACGGTCGCGCCGTAGTTGGTCTGTGACTTGCCTTCCATGCTTTCATACCACTCCGCGACCGGTAGGACACCATTCTCCAGTTCCATCGGCGTCGTTACGCCGTCGCGCAATGCCAGTTTCCGCCCGAAAGGGCAGTCAGTAAATTGTGGTTGTGAGTGTCGAGGAAACCCGGCGCTACCACAAGGCCCTTGGCATCGATTGTCTCTTTGCCCTTGATCTCATGTTTAGTTATCTTAGCAATTTTCCCATCTTTTATGCCTACATTCCTTACAGCATCTAGACCACTTACAGGATCCATTACCCGGCCATTAAGAATCACCAGGTCGTACTCTTTAGCTTCAACTGGTGTATGGGCTGTTAGTAAAATGAAAAATGTAAAAATTAAAGCTATGTATAAATATGTTTTCATAAAATTATTCTCCCATAACAAATTATTTTTTCATAATTTTTTAGAAGTCAATAATTAAACCTGTTATTGGACCGTGTAAATAAACGTTCCATTCAAATTTATCATCACCACTTCCATCCTCATAATCTTGATATATATTTCTGTATCCTACTACAATGTTAGAATTCTTTCTCTCACTGTATATGCTAAATTTGTATCCGAATGTTGCTAAAATTTGCCATGAAATCTTAGATGTAAAACCCAGATCGAAACCACCTATGTCTGCATAAAAATTAAAATTTAAATTCTTTGGTAATTGTATACCAGTTTGAAAACCAACAAATGGATCAAAAAAATTAAACTCCCCATCTATATTGGGAGTTTCATCAAATTTTAATTTCACATCCAAATATGTCCATCTTACTCCTGCTAACAAATCAAGAGTAAGTGGTGAATTAGACCCCAAAGCACTAGGGCCTACATCTGAGTCTATAACTCGATATGTAGCTCCTCCCTGCAATATTGCCATATTTGCTTCAACTTTAAATTTATCGATACCTGCTTTTGTAAGTTGTTGTTTATCAGTTTCTAAATTAGCAACTAATGCATCAAAAAAAACTCCATATCTATTTTTAAAAGCTTCTACTTTTATCATACCGCCTATATTAAAGTTACTTATAATATCCCCAAAACTTACTTCAGGATTTGTTGCAACACCATCAACTGTAACAGTGCCATCTAAAGCTAGGAACCAAAAATATGGTGCAACTTTATATTTCCAATCACCTGTTGTTTCTAAATTTTGAGTTTTAGAATTATTTCCATCACTCTGAGCAAATAAATAATAAGGAAATGAAATAAATAATAAGATTAAAACAATTAGATATTTAATTATTTTGTGTTTCAGCATTTTATAACCTGCCTCCTTTTTACTATTTTCAAGGTGTGCTACATAAATTACGATCTTATTACTTTTTTGTTCCAATTTCAAGAAATTCTTTTGTCTTTGTGACCTGATCTCCTATATATAGGAAGGTTTTGGTGTGTATTGGTTGGGATGCTGAGGTCGGATTTGTATATTATTTTATCTATCTTCGTTTAAGTCAGAAGGTTTGATTAAAGTAATGGATACACTCTTAGAGTTAGAATTTTTCATATAATCCTCTCTAATGAGTTGAAAGAAATATTAATGGTTAAGACAGAGATGTCAGCAATACTTTTAGACTGCGGAATTATTGTGAATAGGCAGGAAGAGTAAAAACTGTTGCCTCGCTATCGGTTGCCTGTACAATCATCGGAACATGCAGGGCGAACAACATTATCGTTTTCAAAACGATGTAACGTATGTTCATATGCTTCCTCCTAATCTAAATATTGCAAATCCTTACTCAGAGCATATAACAAATAAGGTGGGCGCGCCGAAACGCGCCCACCGAGTTATATTGCGTGTCTATTTGCCCTGTGCATTCTGCATCGTATCTAAAACCTGGTCGATGGTGAAGCTTGCGGCCTTTTGGCGCGGCGGATATTCCTTAAATGTGGCAAGGAACTCCCCGACCTTCACCTGCGCAGGCGTCAGCAGGAACACGTGACGTATGTACCAGTTCCAGTAGTTGTTCGATGTGATAGTAGCGCGCTCATAAGGGATCTGTTCTGAGATTGAAAAGGTAAGGTAAGCGAAGGTTCTCAAACTCCCGCTGCCATATTCGCATAGTTCCAGGCTGGTCTTGTACTTTGAAGTGCATCTTCCAGTTACCATGACGCATGGCCAGCACGTCTCCGTCATCAGAGAAGTAGAAGAACTCGACACGCGGGCCGGTCTTCTCCTTCACCCGTGAGATAGGGCAGGAAGTTGTAACCGTCGAGGTGAACCTTGAAGTTCTTGCCATCGGCTTTGTGGCCCTTCAGGAGCTTCTCCTTGACATTGGGCTCCCCTGCAGCCGCAAGCAAGGTCGGTGCCCAGTCCAAGTTCGACATGATCTCGTTCGAGACCGTGCCTGCCTTGATCTTTCCGGGCCAGCGCACCATGAAGGGTACGCGAAATCCGCCTTCCCAACCGGTGTTCTTCTCGCCGCGGAACGGGGTCATCGCGGCATCGGGCCAGGTGTTCATGTGCGGGCCGTTATCCGTGCCGTAGATCACGATAGTGTCCTCGGCGATGCCTAGCTTATCAATCTCGTCAAGGATGGACCCGACATTCTTGTCATGGTCGATCATCGTGTCGTGGTAGAAGCTTTGGTACTCTCCGGCCTGGCCGAGGCTCTCCGGCTTGGTGTGCGTCCACAGGTGCATATGGGTGAAGTTGACCCACATAAAGAAGGGCTTGTCGGCCTTGACCTCGCGCTGCATGAAATCTATGGCTCGCGCCGCGATGTCGTCGTCGATGGTCTCCATGCGTTTGCGGGTCAGCGGACCGGTGTCCTTGCACACCTGCTTCCCCACCTTGCCGAAACGGGGATCGACCGTCGTATCGTCCTTGGTACTGGCCTTGCAGTCCATCACGCCGCGCGGTCCGTACTTGGCCTTGAACGCAGGATCTTTCGGATAGTCGCGTTCTTCAGGTTCTTCCTCAGCGTTCAGGTGGTAGAGGTTGCCGTAGAACTCATCAAAGCCGTGAACGGTTGGCAGGAACTCGTTGCGATCTCCCAGATGATTCTTACCAAACTGCCCGGTCGCGTACCCTTGTTTCTTAAGCAATTCTGCAATCGTCGGGTCCTTGGCGCTCAGGCCCTGCTTGGCGCCAGGCAATCCGACTTTGCTCAATCCCGTACGAAAAACACTCTGGCCGGTAATGAAGGCCGAACGTCCCGCTGTGCAGCTCTGCTCTGCGTAGTAGTCCGTAAACTTCATGCCCTCGTTTGCGATACGGTCGATGTTGGGGGTCTGGTAGCCCATTAGCCCATCCGAATACGCACTGACATTGCTAATGCCAATGTCGTCGCCCCAGATTACAACTATGTTAGGCTTAGTGTCGTCCTGAGCTTGGGCAATTGGGACGAACATCAAAACCATCAATAAAACATATATTGAATTAATTCTTAATACTTTCATTTGTAAGACCCTCCCATTATTTGTTATTAGCCAACCTATATATTTACTGATAATATATCTTCACATATTTTATTACAAGTAAAAATATGCATCTTGGAACCAATGTTATTGATACAAAATATTCAAGCCCTCCTTTATCCCAAGCAGCGTATTTATGTGCATTGTTAAGCCCCGAATTTAGGTCCATAGTTTAAGTTAGATTTTCGATAAACAACATTGCAAAATTGGTGGTGAAATTGGTGGTACTTTAGTTGGTATTCTCTGAATTAAAGAGTTAAAGAGAGTTAAACAGTTTTTACCCCACACATCTTTTAACCCTATAAAATAAAGGTTATTTCTTTAACTGACTTATTCAGAGTTGAACGGGCTTTACATAGTTGAAGAGGTTTTTGAGACCGTCGCGTCTACCATTCCGCCACCCGCCCTATCACACTAAGTATCCTTATTATAAGAATACTTATCAATAATTCATGTAAAAAAACAGTGCATTTAATACGAGGGAATGGGTAATTTCACCTTTTTGGATCAATTCCATAATATCCTTTGAGGGATAAAGGGTTGTTTCAATATCCTCTGCGCCTTCAAACTCAGGATCTTTGATTTTCTTTGCTGATTTTGCAAGAAAGGTATAACAGAGATTATCAAATAGTGCGGGGTTTGGGTGAACCTTGCCAATCTCAATAAATTCGTTTGCAGCATATCCTGTTTCCTCGAGAAGCTCCCTTTCAGCAGATAAGATCGGTGCCTCACCTTCATCAACCATACCACCCGGGATTTCAAGCGCACTAGAAGATATTCCATGTCTGAACTGGTTTATTAATACGATTTCCTCAGCATCAGTAACTGCAACAATATTTACCCAGTCGGGAGATTCGAGAACATAAAACTCGTGTTCAATTCCCGTGCGTGGTGATACCCTGGTGTCACTCCGGGTCCTAAAAATCCTGTAATCATGAAGTGGTTTTGTACTTTTCAGTTTCCAGTCTGCAACCATGAAAATACTCCGGCAAAATTATTTTTAAAATAGATTTCATTATTAACACTTAATGGTAAATTAATACCCGACAACTAAATAAGGAGTATATTAACATGCAAAAAAGTATAAGTATTTTAACCGTTTTTGTTCTTATTTTAGGAATTGCTTTTCTTGTTCCTGCTGATTCCAAGGCAGAGGGTGATGCCGCAAAAGGCGGTGAAGTATATAAATCATACTGCGCTACCTGCCACGGTGATTCAGGTAAAGGTGACGGAATAGCTTCTGCCGCACTTGATCCTAAGCCAAGAGACCTTAGCAATGCAGATTATGTTTCCACACTAACAGATGCCCATATTAAAAAGATTGTTACCGAAGGCGGCGGTGCAAACGGTATGTCAGCTACTATGCCGGCATGGGGCGGAATAATCCCTGAAGACGACATAAACAATATCATTGCTTATATCAGGGCTGACATCTGCAAATGTACTGCTAAATAAATTCAATATTCTGTTTTAAATCTTAGATTTATTTTAAAGATAATTTGTATTTCAAAGATCTTTCAGGAGAGGTGTCCGAGTGGCTTAAGGTGCACGCTTGGAAAGCGTGTGTGCGTTAATCCGTACCGGGGGTTCGAATCCCCCCCTCTCCGCACTTCGACATATTTGGTTATCGATATGCCAGAATTCAAACAACTAAAATACTACTACGGCAAAGAACTTGCCAAATTGCTGGAAGTAAAGATAAAACCCGTATATTCAAAATTCGATTCCAAAAGTTTTATAAAAACCGTATCAAAAGAAGTAAAAGATTTAGAATTAAAGGCACGCGTCGAAGTAATAACTGATGCTCTTAGGGAATTTCTTCCTAAAAACTATAAATCTGCAGCAAAAATACTTCTGAAAATCCTTGGCCCGTAAAATGAAAATGAGACCGGAATGTTCAAGGAATACTATTGGTTAATGCCTGTGGCATTTTTCATAGAAAAATACGGACTTGATGATTTTGAAACTTCCATTAATGCAATCTCAGAAATTACAAAAAGAAACACGGGAGAATATGCAATAAGGCCATTTATCAGGAAATATCCCAAAGAAACACTAAGAATTATGAAGAAGTGGTCAAAAGATAAAAACGTGCATATGAGAAGGCTCGCAAGTGAAGGCTGCCGCCCTCGCCTGCCCTGGTCACAGAAACTGGATGAATTTATTCTTGATCCGTCACCAATACTGCCAATATTGGAAAACCTTAGAGAAGACGATTCACTTTTTGTAAAGAAATCAGTGGCTAATAATATTAACGATATATTAAAAGACAACTACGATATTGGAATTAAATTGCTAAAAATATGGAGTAAAACAAAGAATCCGGATACTAAATGGATAATCAAACATGCATTCAGGAGTGAAATAAAAAAAGAAAATCCAGAGGCAATTAAACTTATCAAATAATCACTTTTAGTGTACATTAAAAATTCCTTAACTATGATAATAAGTTCCGGCGAGCTGGGCCCGTACGGCAAGAATTTGTGAAATCCGCCAGGCCCGGAAGGGAGCAACGGTAGCAAAACCTCTTGAGTGTTACGGATACCTGGCGAGCCGGTAATTTAAATTTATGTCCTATCTTGTACTAGCCCGAAAATGGAGACCCAAAACATTCGACGATATCGTCGGCCAGGAATTTATTACCCTGACCCTGAAGAATGCGATTCTCTCCAACAAGCTAGCCCATGCACTTATTTTTTCAGGTCCAAGGGGTGTTGGGAAAACCTCCACAGCAAGAATTCTTGCTAAAGCCCTCAACTGTATTAATAAAAATGATGAGCTGTTAATGTGCAGCGGAGACCCATGCTCTTTTTGTGCTGAAATCTCCGAGGGAAGATCGATAGATGTACAGGAAATTGATGCAGCATCCCATACAGGTGTAAATGATGTAAGGGAAATCATAGACAATGTAAAATACCTTCCAAGCTCCGCAAAAATGAAGGTCTACATTATAGATGAGGCCCACATGCTTTCCCAGGCGGCTTTTAATGCACTGCTTAAAACCCTGGAAGAACCCCCCGGACATGTTCTTTTTATTCTTGCAACTACCGAATCGCATAAAATACCCGCCACTATACAGTCAAGGTGCCAGAGGTATGACTTTAAAAAACTCACTATTACTGAGATATCAGATAAGCTGGCACAGATATCTGCTGATGAATCAATTGAGATAGACAGGGAAACAATATCCACTATCGCAAAAGAAGCAGATGGAAGTATTAGGGATTCGTTAAGCATTCTTGACCAGGTAATTGCTACTTGTGGAAATAAAATAGAATATGCAAGGACCATAGAAATACTGGGGCTTCTGGATAAAACTCATCTTTATGACCTGCTTAAAAACATTCTCAATAAAGACCCTAAATCAGCAGTTGAGATACTTCACAACATAATAAAACATGGCGTAATTCATAAAAAGATTGCAGATGAAATTGTAAATAATATAAGAAACGCAGTAATGGTAAAGATTTGTGGAAATGAAAGCAGCCTTGACCTAACAGATGACGAAGTAAATGAACTTGAAAAGTTAACCCTTAAAAACAGCGTGGAAGATCTTGAGATGCTTTTTAGCCTTGCAATAGAAAACGCAGAGAATGTGCATAAATCATCTTTCCAGGAATTAAGCCTTGAATCAATGGTAATTAAACTTGCTACAACGCGTAACTCTATACCTATTAATGAAATTTTGGGAAAGATAACTTCTCTTGCCAAGAAGATTTCCTCGCAGCCCGCTGTTGTGGAAGATACAAAACAACCGGTTGAGAATATTGTCCTGGAGAGAAAGAAGGAATTAACCACTGTGCAAAAAACTACTAAAATATTAAAAGAAAGCCCTCCGCCTGTGGAAGAAATGTACTATGAACCCCAAATTCCTGCTGAACCTGATACCGCCGATACTCCTGGTATTAACAGGAGTGAGTCCTTTGTTGAATTTGTCAGGCAGCAAAATGCAATATTAGGACTTCATCTTAATAAAGCTATATCCGTATCGGAAGAGAGGTCTGATCTCAGGATACTATTTAATGAAAATAATATGAATTTCGAATATTTACACAGGAAAAATTCAGTTGTGTTATTAAAGTCTCATGCTAATGAATATTATGGGAAAGAACTGAATATAAGGATTGATTTTAATAATCAGGAAGAAAATATTAGTAAAGACAACCAGGGAAAACCCTCAATAAAAGACGGTAATGCAGTTAAGGATGCATTGTCTATCTTTGACGGTACAATCCTGAAAACAAAGGCAGTAAAAAAGGAGTAAGTTATGAAATTTGGCGGTAATATGAAAAACCTGATGAAGCAGGCCACCAAGATGAAGGAGCAGATGGCAAAAGTTCAGGAAGAAGTAGGTGAAAGAGAAGTTGAGGCAACATCCGGCGGCGGAATGGTCACGGTAACAGCAAAGGCCAAGGGTGAAGTTACATCTATCAAGATAGAACCGGAGGTTATAAATGAAAACGACCAGGATATGCTCCAGGACCTAATTGTAGCTGCAATAAATGAAGCCTTAAAACAGGGTCAGAAACTTATGAACGATGAAGTATCCAAACTCGCAGGTGGGTTAGGTCTACCACCGGATCTTCTGTAATAATGAGCCGAAGCGGACTTCCAAAGCCAGTATCAAGGCTAATTGACGAATTATCCAAACTACCCGGCATAGGGGAAAAGAACGCAACCAGGCTTGCATTCCATATTCTCGGGTCAAAAGATGAATATACCTTCAGGCTTGCACAGGCAATTGTCGATATCAAAAAGAATGTAAGGGCATGCGGGACCTGTTTTAATATTACCTCCGAAAACCCATGTGATATCTGTACAGACAATTCAAGGGAACAGGGATTAATCTGTGTTGTCGAAGACCCGATGGACCTGATTGCTGTGGAAAGGAGCAGGGTGTTCAGTGGCCTCTACCATGTACTAAACGGTGTAATAGCCCCTCTCGAGGGGATCGGCCCCGAAGACCTTACCATAGGCCCGCTTATTAACCGATTAAAAGAAAACAGCGTTAAAGAAATTATTATTGCAACCAATCCAAGCGTGGAAGGGGAAGCAACTTCTCTTTATATTGCAAGGCTTGTAAAACCCCTTGGAATTAAAGTCTCAAGGATTGCCCACGGCATACCGATGGGCGGCGACCTCGAGTATACAGACGAACTAACTATTGGTAAAGCGCTAAGGGACAGGAAAGAAATCTAAATTTTATTTCTCTCTTTCCTGTAGATAAGTATCGCTTCCAGAATAATCCAAACGGTAAGGGCAAATGTAACTGCTGACAGGGTCAATAGCAGGTAGTTATGGGAAAACACCTTGAAGTTTAATACCATTGAAGTCATTGTGATAAGAATCAGAAAAACCATGGGGATTAAAGTATAAATTATTGGGCGTTTGGTTTTCCAGAGATATATAGTGACCATCAGGAGTGTGAGTCCCGCAACAAGCTGGTTTGTTGCACCGAAAAGCGGCCATAAAAGAAACCCGCCTGACCCCGGGCCCCTGCCGGGAGCTTCTACAAGCAGAGCGAGCATTAGCGCGGGGACAACAGCAAGTGCAGACCCTACGTACCTGTTTTTTAATATATTGATTTTATATGCATTTCCGAGCTCGCCTATGATAAGCCTTTGTATCCTTGTGGCCGTATCTAGAGAGGTCGCAGCAAAACTTATTACCATTACACTTATTAAAGTGGTCCCGAGGATTTCGGGAATATTTAGTGCACTCAGGAAATACGAGGCACCTTCTACAAAGTTCCCTATACCCCCACTAGCTGCCAAATGCCAGTTTGCATATTTATTCAGCCAGACACTGTGCTGAATACCTGCTCCCACGGCCAATGTTGCAAGCATGGCAAGCGTGCCCTCTCCTATCATCCCGCCGTATCCGATAAATCTGGCGTCAGTCATCTTATTTAGCTGTTTTGAAGTAGTTCCACCTGCAACAAGCCCGTGAAACCCGCTTATCGCACCGCATGCAATTGTAACAAAAAGAAAGGGTATCCAGGGAACGATGTTAGTTTTATTGATATTCACCATCGGTGCCTGCATTTGTGGGTTAGCAACAACCAGGCCGATAAAAATAATTCCCAGCCCTACAATCAACTGATGGCTGTTTATATAGTCCCTGGGCTGTAAAAGTATCCATACCGGCAGTATGGATGAAACGAAGGCATAGATTAAAAGAAATAAAATCCAGGTTACTATCTCTGAGCCCATTATCTCAGGTACATGAACCGGCACCCTGGTCCCGACCCACACCATAAAGTATAGGAGAATGAGTGCAATAATCGATGGCCATAGTATTGAAACCCCCTTCTTGTAAAACAAATAACCAACAAGGACTGCAACAACTATCTGGAAATTAACCGGTACTACGCTGGCCGGGAATTTTACGAACAGTGCAGCTATCGCATATGCAAATACAGCCATAACAAAAAATATCAGAAAATATACAACCACCAGGAAGAGTGTCCTTGCTCTCGGGGATATCATTATTCCTGCAATATCGCCAACCGACCTTCCCTTGTTTCTTGCGGACATTACCAGTGCGCCGAAATCATGGACTGCTCCCATAAATATAGTCCCGAGGCATACCCAGATAATGGCGGGAAGCCATCCCCAGAACACTGCAATTGCTGGGCCAATTATTGGGGCGGCACCGGCAATGGAAGCAAAATGGTGCCCAAATAGAACCTGCTTATGCGAAGGTACAAAATCCCTTCCGTCATTAAACTCATTAGCCGGAGTCACTTCTTCATCTGATAACTGGAAAATTCTTTTTGAGAGAAACGAAGAATAAAATCTGTATCCAAGGAAATACAGAACAATTACAATAATGGCAATAAAAGCTGCGTTCAATTAAGCCTCCAGTGTTCAACTATTTTACATATAAATTAAAGATGTAAAAATACTAAATCTTAAAGGGACATGGGAAAGAAATACTAACAACTATGTCTTTACCACTAATCTTAATTTTTATAAATGGTATATGTATCTTGTATTTACTTTATATGTTCCGTGAGTTCATCCCACCTTTTATACATCAAAAATAGATTGGAATTCAGCTCATCAAAATCCTTGGTTTTTTGAACTGCTTCTTCCTGGTCTTTGAATAGTTCAGGGTCATGAAGTTGTTTTTCAATCTCACTTTTTCTGATTTCGTTATCTGCTATTCTTTTTTCAAGATCCCTTAGAGCATTGCTAAGCTGGTTTTCGGTCAACTGTTTCCAGTTGTCCATATTCTCAATTCCTTTTTCCTGCAGTTCACGGTAAAGCCTGTTTCTTTGTTCGGCCTTTTCTTTTTTATTTTCTTTTACTTTTACTTCTTTAACTTCACTTACTATTTCATCAACCGGGACTTCACCCTTTCCATTTAATTTATTTATATAATCAGAGTAATTGCCGAGATAAGTTTCAACCTTTCCGTCTTCGACATACCAGACCTTGTTAACAAGCTGGTCTATAAAATACCTGTCATGGCTTATCACAAGAAACGTACCGGTATAGTTTTTAAGGGCCTCTAAGAGAATTTCCCTGCTCTGAATATCAAGGTGGTTTGTTGGTTCATCAAGTAGTAAGAAATTTGAAGGAGATACGAGCATTTTTGAAAGGGAAAGCCTGCTCTTTTCGCCCCCGGAAAGAACTTTAACTTTTTTTTCTAAGTCATCTTCATTAAACAAAAATGATCCCAACATGGATCTTACCTGGGTATCAGAAAAGTGAGGAGAAACCTGCACAAATTCACTATACAAAGTATTTTCAAGATTCAAATTATCTTCCTGATTCTGAGCATAATAAGCAAGTTCAACATTGTGCCCTAAGGTGCTTTCACCATTGAACTTTTCTATTCCAACAATTAATTTTGCAAGTGTAGTTTTTCCCTCTCCGTTTTTACCGGCAAGTGCAATCTTATCTCCCCTTTCGATCTTCAGAGGGCCCGCATTATCAAAGACAATATTTACATTACCTTCCTGGGTTTTGTATTCTTTACTGAATTCAGAAATCTCGCAAATAACCCTTCCGGATCTTTTAGCCTCGGGGAATTTAAGTTTTATTTTTTTATTGTAACTCTCCGGGGCATCAACAATTTCCATCTTTTTAAGCATCTTTACCCTGCTCTGCACCTGGGTGGCCTTGGTATTTTTGGCCCTGAACCGTTCAATAAAACGCTCTGTCTCCTGGACCTTTTTTTGCTGGTTTTTAAAAGTAGAAAGCTGAATCTGCCTCTGTTCCTCTTTCTCAACAATATAGTGTGAATAGTTTCCCTTGTACTCTTTTATCTTTCCGTTTTCCAGCTCGGCAATTGTATCTACCATCCTGTCCAGGAGATATTTATCATGTGACACCAACACAACAGTACCATTAAAATTATTTAAGTAATTCTCAATCCATTCAATACTTTGAATATCGAGATGGTTTGTAGGTTCATCAAGCAAAAGGACATTAGGCCCTTTAAGCAAGAGTTTTGCAAGCTCTATTCTCATTTTCCATCCACCGGACAGTGTGGAAGTATTTTCTTCAAGCTGCTTCTTCTCAAAGCCAAGTCCCATTAGAATTTTTTCTGCCTGAAATTTTACTCTGTCCAATTCATACTCATCAATTCCTGAGCTTCCCAATAATGCGCTCAGGGCTTCTTCAACAATTTTTCTTTCTGCCTGGTCAAACTTAAGGTCCTGTGAGAGGTAACCTGTTACAATTTTCTTCGGTATTGAGACCGAACCGGATTCAGTTTCGAGTGAACCTGATATTGCTTCGAGCAGCGTGGTCTTACCAGTGCCGTTCTGGCCAACAAGCCCGTATTTTTTGTTCTTTTTTATACTCCAGTCAAGGCCGTCAAAGATTTTCTTGCCTTTAAAAGAGTGATTGAATCCTGTAATTGTTATCATTCTGCCTTAAAAAGTCCGTCCTCAATATCATTAAATGCCTTAAATTCCAGGGCATTGCCGGTTGGGTCGTAGAAAAACATTGTAGCCTGTTCTCCAGCCCGTGCCTCAAATCTTATATGCGGCTCAATTATAAAATCAATTTCCATACCTTTTAGAGAACTGGGGAAAATCATCCAATCCTTCATTTCCATTACAACACCAACATACTGTGTCAAATTCATCAAAAACCCCTGCTGACTAATAATTATTCTTTTTTTATTAAAGAATCCAAAATAATAGTTAATATTATTAAATAATCTAATAATTTCTCAAACAAAATGGACTGCCTGGAAACAAGAATTATAGATTCAATAAAGGATACAGATAAAGAATCTTATAACTCTATCCAGGATAATGGTCATCCTTTTTTTGATTATGAATTTTTATACTGCCTCGAAGAGTCCGGCTGTATTGGCAAAGGCACCGGCTGGGACCCCCGTTACTTGCTATTATATGATAAAGATAAACTTGTAGGTTCTCTTTCTTTTTTTATTAAAACAGATTCTTACGGAGAGTTTATTTTCGATTGGGAATGGGCACGGGCTTATCAGCAGGCAGGACTTGACTACTATCCAAAAGGGGTTATTGGCATACCGTTTACCCCTACGACAGGCCGAAGAATCATTGTACACCCCTGAATATGAATTTAAAAAATGTGCACAAAAGCTCATAGACAGTGCTTTAAAACTCGCAATAGACCTTGGACTTTCTTCAATTCACTGCCTTTTTGTAGAGGAAGACGAACAACGACTATTTACTGAATCCGGATTTATGGAACGAATTACTCATCAGTATCACTGGCATAACAGGGACTATACCGATTTTGATTCATTTCTTGGTGACCTTAAATCATCAAAAAGGAAACAAATTAAGAAAGAGAGAAAAGCTATAAGCGAATCGGGTGTAGAGATTGAAGTCCTTCAGGGTAACGAAATAAAAAAAGAACATATAGAAGCCATGTGGCAGTTTTATTTTGACACTCATACAAAAAAATGGGGCAATGCCTATTTAAACTACAATTTTTTTGATTTAATTCACGACATTTTTTCTGATAATATTGTAATGGTTATGGCAAAAGACAAAGGCATATGGATTGGAGGGTCATTTAATTTTATTAAAAATTCCACTCTCTTTGGAAGATACTGGGGAACCATAACAGATATAAGCAATCTTCACTTTGAATGCTGTTATTACAGCCTCATTGACTATTCCATCAGGAATGGCCTCAATAGGTTTGAAGCCGGGGCACAGGGGGAACACAAATTCCTTAGGGGATTCAGTGCAGTACCAATATTCAGCTCTCACATTATATTCAATGAATCAGCAAGCCATTCAATCAGTCATTACCTGGAAAGTGAAAAAATTTATATGCTTGAAATAATAGATAGTTATAATAAAAAATCACCGTTAAAATATTTATGTAATTGATGTAGAATTGGAATAAGACAATGTCAGAGGAAAAGTTAAACTCAGGTTCGTTAGATACTGATAATCTAACAGAAGAAAAAATTCAGCTCAAGAAACCTGATATGTATCGTATTGTGCTTCTTAACGATGACTATACACCGAGGGATTTTGTTGTCTGGATAATAATGAGAATTTTTTATAAAACGGAAGACGAAAGTAGCAGGATTATGGTTGAAGCCCATACAGCGGGCAAGAGTACTATTGGCGTGTATACTTTTGATATTGCTAAAACCAAGGTAACACAGGTAGAACAGCTCGCAGAAAAGTATGAGCATCCATTAAAGTGTATATTGGAAGTCGAAAGCGGAGGCGATAAAGGTTGATACTGTCTGAAGAACTTGAAAAGACATTGTACAGGGCCTATGAGCAGGCAAAGAGAAGAAAACACGAGTTTATAACTCCTGAACATATTCTCCTTGAGCTGCTTGATGATACGAGTGCAGCTGAAGCACTGCTTGACTGTGGTTTGGACATTGAGACACTAAGAACATCCATTGAAGACTTTTTTGAAAATAATATGCCCCCTATCGATTCCGAGTATCTTCCCGAACCCGAATATTCTGCGGGCAGTAAATATATTTTAAGAATAGCAGCAATGCATGCAGAGTCCGCAGAGAAGCAGGAAATAAACGGCAGCAATCTGTTAATATCACTATTCAGGCTCCCGGAATCCCAGGCACTGTATCTTCTTGTAGACCAGGGCCTTACGCGTTACAACCTTGTTCGCTATGTATCTCATGGCGGTGGAGAGGAATCTTATGAGGAAAGTACTGCTAATCAGCTTTCTAAACCCGAACAGGAAACCAGGAAGGACGAGAAAGACCCACTTAATCTTTACTGTACAAATCTTACGGCAAAGGCGAAACAGGGGAAAATTGACCCTATTATAGGAAGGGTTACAGAACTTGAAAGAACAGTTCATATTTTATCAAGAAGAAGAAAAAACAACCCTATACTAGTTGGTGAAGCCGGGGTCGGAAAAACTGCTATAGCAGAAGGTCTTGCCTACAAAATTGTAAAAGAAGAAGTCCCGCTTAATCTGAGAGAAATTCAGATTTACGCACTCGAAATGGGGACATTAACAGCCGGGACCAGGTACAGGGGAGACTTTGAAGAAAGGTTAAAGAACATTATAGATAGTATTAAGGGTGATCCTACAAAGGTGTTATTTATTGATGAGATTCACACCGTGATTGGTGCCGGTGCTGTTTCAGGCGGAAGCCTCGATGCATCCAATATGCTAAAACCTGTACTTGCAAACGGCGAGATTCGCTGCATCGGGACAACAACCCTCAAAGAATTCAGGACAATATTTGAAAAAGACCACGCACTTGCAAGAAGGTTCCAGAAAATTGATGTAAATGAACCCAGTGAGGAAGAAACCACCAAGATACTTAACGGTATTAAAAAATATTACGAAAAATTTCACAAGGTTTACTACTCACCCAAATCCGTAAAAGCCGCAGTTGAGCTTTCTGCTAAATTTATGAACGACAGGAGATTGCCTGATAAAGCAATAGACGTTCTTGATGAAGTTGGTGCGGCTGTTAAACTCAGGAATAATTCAACTGAATTTTCCCAGGTAACAGTAAAGGATGTCGAAAGCCTGATATCAAAAATCACGAAAATCCCAACAAGAACCGTAAGAATCGAAGACAAAAACCTTTTAATAAACCTTGAAGATGAACTCAAACAGTTTATTTATGGCCAGAATGATGCGGTAAATAAACTTGTAACTTCCATACAAATCTCTCGTGCCGGGCTTAACGAACCGGACAAGCCTATAGGTTCCTTTATGTTTTCAGGGCCGACAGGTGTGGGAAAGACCGAGCTTGCTAAAAAACTTGCCGAAACCCTTGGCATCGAGTTCATAAGGTTTGATATGAGTGAGTATATGGAAAAGCACACAGTCTCAAGACTTATTGGTTCGCCCCCGGGTTATGTGGGATTTGACCAGGGTGGCCAGTTAACCGAAGCCGTACATAAGAACCCGCACGCCGTGCTCCTTCTTGATGAAATTGAAAAGGCCCATGAGGATATATACAACATACTTCTACAGGTAATGGACCATGCAACTCTTACCGATTCAAACGGCAGGAAAGTGGATTTCAGACAGATAATACTTATCTTTACGACTAATACCGGATCCAGGGAAAGCAGCAGGAGAAACCTTGGTTTTGAGCAGAAGGAATATGAAGATAAAAGCACCGAAGTAATTGATAAATTTTTTAGTCCCGAATTTAGAAACAGGCTTACTTCCATAATCAATTTTAACGCTCTTGATCTTGTGATTATTGAAAAAATTGTTGATAAACTAATCTCAGAACTTGAAGAAAGGTTAAAAAACAAGAAAATAAAGATTCAACTTACGTCCGAAGCAAGGACATACCTTGCCGAAAACGGGTATGATTCATTACTTGGAGCCAGACCGATTCAAAGGCTTATTGACAGGGAAATTACAGAAAGACTGTCAAAGGAAATTCTATTTGGTGAAATATCCATTGGCGGTACAGTAGAAATAAGTTTAGAAGACGGCAGTCTCAGTTTTAATTACTCCAGGTAATCCTGGCATTAAATTACAATGGAAATAGCAAAAAAACTTTGGATTCAGAATTCCTGGGCCGATACCATCTTTTACAGTTTTGGCTGGATTGTAATTCTTGCTCTCCTGCTGATGTTTCAAAACAACTATGCATGGATTATACTGATAGTACTTCTTTTCAACTATGTACACAGGCACTATACATTTGCATTGGTATATGGTGAAAATGAGGAATTCAGCCGACGAAGACTTATATATATCGCCCTTCCTGTATTAGCAATTATTGTAACATTTATATTCATAAAGTATGACAGTTTTAAAATCCTTCTGACGATATCCATTATATGGACTATGTACCATACGGTCGCCCAGAAATATGGGCTTACGCGTATCTATTCCAGAAAGGCCGGTTACGGTGAGGGAAGAACGGAGCTTTGGCTCATATATTCTTGGTTTATATTTATTTTCTTATTTATGGCTGTACAGGAACAGCATACAGTCGAAAGATACCGCGCCGGCAGGGTCATCCTCGGGTTTCTGGGTGAATATATGCAGTACGTCAAGGTGCTTGCATATGTAGCAGGAGCGGCCTGTATATACTTTACTGCAAGATATACATACATAGAGATAAAAAACTGGCGGCAGATCAGTATTCCAAAGAATATATACGTAATCTCCATAGTTTTGCTTTTTAGTATATTCCTTTATTCACTTGTTATAGGTTATATAGTCTTCGCTTTTTCACATGCACTTGAATACATAGCTTTTGTTAACTTTTATGTAAGTTCAAAATACAAAAAAAGGCCCGAACACAAATCACTTCTTGCAAGTGCAAGTAAAAAACTCTGGATATACAGCTCGCTGTTCGCAATTATAGTCATACTCGCGAGCTTATATGGAAGGCAGTGGAACAGGCAGGCCCTTGAAATTTATATTGTGGGTAGTTCTTTTCTGCATTTTATTTATGATGGTATGATCTGGAAAGTTAGAAGGCCTGAAGTAGGTAAACCTCTTGAAATAAAATACACTTCAAATTAATTTACTGTAAACATATTATTAATAATAGTTTTATATTATTTTTTTTATAAGGAAAAAACATGAGTGGTATAAAAGAAACTATAAATAAAATGATCCAGTTCGTTTTTCCCGAACATACAAATAACAACGGGACACTGCACGGCGGTAGGCTTATGGACTGGATAATGTTAATAGGAAGCATTACATCCTCAAGGTATACAAAAAGTGCAACTCTTCTTGGTGCAACAGATAGCATCGATTTCCTTAACCCTGTTAAAGTCGGGGAGATAGTAATGCTTGACAGCTGGGTTGAAAACGTAGGCAGTTCCTCAATGGAAGTTGTTGCGAGAGTCTATGCTGAAAATATGGAAACAGGTGAAAGGAAGTTTATAACCCTTTCTAACCTCGCATTTGTGGCAATAGACAAAGACGGAAAACCAATGGAAATAAAAAAGAAGATTGTACCGCAAAGTGAACATGAAAGAATAATTACCGAAAATGCAAAAATGCGTAGAGAAAAAAGAATCCCAGAGATACAAAAAAGAAAACAAAAAGTTATTAATGCAGTTGATGAAACAGAGATCACAAGATTTAACCTTGAGACAATGCGTTCTGTAATGCCAGAAGATGCTTTTTACGGTGAATATATGTCAGTTGGCAGGCTACTCAAATACATTGACGAAAGTGCAGGAATACTTGCAATGAGATATGTCAAGGGAACATTGGTTACCGGTTCACTGGACAACCTTTTTTTCTATTCTCCAATCAGGGTTGGTGAAGTTGTCACCTTAAACGCAGGTATTACATACGTAGGAAAGACCTCAACCGAAATTGCAATAAAAGTACATTCGGAAAATCTTATAACTGGTGAATTAAACCATACATGCACAGCATTCCTTACATTCGTACACATCAATAAGGATGGCAAACCCCAGTCCGTCCCGGCATTCAAACCCGAAACACCGAATGAAATAAGAGAATGGAAAGAGGCTGAACTCAGAAAAGAGATAAGAAGAAACAGAGTTAAAGCTATAAAAGAGTACTGCGAAGACTACCTTGATGACTATAAAACAACCATAACTAAATTATTAAAATAATTTTTCCCTTTCCAAAACGGAATTAATTATTAAAATTATAGACTATAAAGATGAACAAACCCGGAATTGACCTGCCTAAAGGTTACAGAATAGAGCAAGCAACAGTCACAGAGAAAGATCTGGTATGCCCGGTTTGCTCAGCAAGAGTGATGTATGGCTTTGGAACAAAGCTCGGAAAGATCCTTACCTGTATAAATTTCCCAAAATGTAATTACATCAAAAGTATTGAGGACAGAATTGTCCTTGAAAACGAAGTCAAAAGACCTTATTAATACCTGGATCCAGTTGGTATTTTTTTTTCCATTTCATATAATAATTATTAGCAATTGAAAATTGTGGCCACCTGTGCAACAATTTGTATTTAAACTCATCAATACAGAATCAGAGGATTAATATGAAACGTCATAAATCACTTAAACACACTGAAGTATATAAAAAAACAGATCTACGTAAGTATAAATTCAAATCAACCAAGGACCTGGGACTTTGCAAAGACAGGATCGGACAAAACAGGGCAATTGATTCCATAATGTTTGGGCTTAGTATTAAAAAACAGGGTTACAATCTTTTTCTTTCTGGAAGTCCGGGTTTAGGCAAAAAGACACTTATTAATTCAATTCTTAAAAGAATGGCCGCAAAAGAAAAAGTACCCAATGACTGGTGCTATGTATTTAACTTTGATAACCCTAAAGAACCAAAAGCAATATCAATTCCCCCCGGAAAAGGAAAAGAGTTTAAATCAGATATGGAAGATTTTATTAAACTCCTGAGGGTTGATATACCGAAAGCATTTGAGAGTAAAGAGTTTGAAGAAGAAAAAAATAAGCTCTCGGATAAATACAGCACGCAAAAGGAAAAATACTTTAAAGGTCTCCGGGAATTTGGGTCTAAAAACAGTATACAGGTTCAGTTTACACCTACTGGTATTGCTACAGTACCCCTTGTCAAAAACAAACCTGCCCAGCAGCAACAATTTGAAAACCTTGATGAGGAAACTAAATCCAAATTAAGAGAAAACAAAAAAGCCGTGGACAGTCAGGTAGCGATTACACTTCAGAACGTAAGGAAAATAGATAAAGAATACATGGATTCCATAAAAATACTTCAGAACCAGGTTGCAACCTTTACCGTGGAAGGCCAGATAGATACACTTATAGAAAAGTATAAAGATCTTGGAAATATCATCAAACAGCTTAAAGATATAAAAAATGATATCGTAACAAATATCGATAAATTTTTGCCGCAGAAAAATATAGGACCCGCTATGCCCTTTATGCCGGCACAAAACAATCAGCCCGACTTTAAAAGACCCCTTAACGAATATCAGGTCAATATTTATACAGACAACTCCGGCACTAAGGGTGCCCCGGTTATTGTCGAATCACAGCCTCACTACCTGAATCTTTTTGGCACCATTGAAAGAGAACTTGTAATGGGTGCAATGGTCACAAATTTTACATTGATCCAGGAAGGTTCTATAAGTAAAGCCAATGGCGGCTACCTTGTTGTTGAAGCAATAGATATTCTCAAATTCCCTTTTGTGTGGGACACGCTGAAAAAAGTACTGGAAAACGGTCAACACAGGGTTGAAGATATGTATCAGCAATTTGGATATACTTCAGGTGTAGGGCTCAAACCTCAACCCATTGATATTGATCTTAAAGTAATATTTATTGGTCCCGGCCAGATTTACCATCTTCTGTACAATTATGACCCCGATTTCAAAAAACTATTTAAAATAAAAGCCGAATTTGATCCAACTGTGGAAACCGAGGATAAATCAGTATTGGAATATGCATGCACAATTAAAACTATCTGTGAAAATGAGGGGATACATGATCTGGATAAAAGCGGCATTGCCAGGATTATGGAATATTCAGCAAGACTCGCAGGAGACCAGGAAAAACTCTCAGTTCATTTTGGTAAAATCAGCCAGACACTCATCGAGGCCGATCACTGGGCTACTATTGACGGCAGCAAACTGGTTAAAGATGAACATATAGAAAAAGCCCTTCAGAAAAAAATATTAAGGTCCAACATGATTGAAGAGAAAATCCAGGAAATGATAACCAAGGGAACCTTCATGATTGATACCGATGGGTCTGTAATCGGCCAGATCAATGGACTAGCTGTACATAATATGGGTGATTATGCTTTCGGTAAGCCTTCAAGAATTACTTGCGAAACATTTATGGGCAATGAAGGTATTGTAAATATTGAAAGGCGTGTAAAGTTAAGCGGCAATATTCACGACAAGGGTGTATTAATCCTCAACGGTTTTCTTGGAAGAAAGTTCGCCCAGAATAAACCTCTAAGTTTGTCAGCAAGTATAGTATTTGAACAAAGTTATGAAATGATTGATGGTGACAGTGCCTCTGCAGCCGAACTTATAACGCTTCTATCAAGCCTTGCTGAAATCCCGATAAAACAAAACTTTGCTATTACCGGCTCTGTCAACCAAAAAGGTATGATTCAACCCATAGGCGGAGTTAACGAAAAGATTGAAGGATTTTTTGATATCTGCATTGCTAAGGGACTAACAGGGGACCAGGGAGTAGTAATACCGCATCAGAATGTAAAGAATCTTATGCTGAAAAAAGAAATAATTGAAGCTGTTAAAAATAAAAAGTTTCACATTTATCCAATAAAGACCATAGACGACGGTATTGAAATACTCACCGGAATAGATGCCGGCAAACGTAATGCAAATGGTAAATTTAGAAAAGGGACTATCAACGAACTTGTAGATTCCAAGCTCAGGGAACTTGCCATTAATCAAAAACAGTTTGGCAAAACACAGGCTAAAAAAGATAATAATAACGACGAGCAATAATTTAGTATCAAATTTATGAAAAAAAGATTGCGCACAGAATATGTTTGCCAAAGCTGCGGCAATGTCTCTCCAAAATGGCTTGGGAAATGCTCTGAATGCAATGAATGGAACTCTTTTGTAGAAGAAATTACAGATAAGATAAATGATGTCCCGTTAATTCAGGATGATGAAAAATCCGTAATTACTAGTCTTGATGATATTGAAACCGATACCTCCGAAAGAATAAAGACTGAAATAAGCGAACTCAATACGGTGCTTGGCGGTGGACTTGTACCGGGGTCCATAACTCTACTGGGCGGCGACCCGGGCATTGGCAAATCCACACTCGCGCTACAAATCCTCAGCAACCTTAAAGATATTAATGATCCGGTTTTATACATTTCCGGGGAAGAATCAGGCCAGCAGATCAAACTAAGGGCAGAAAGGCTTAAAATTAATTACACTAACATTTCATTTGTATCCGAGAACTGCACAGAGACAATATTAAAGTTACTTAAAAAAACCAGCCCTAAAGTGGTAATTATTGATTCGATTCAAACACTTTATAGTATTGAACTGGGTTCATCACCCGGCAGCGTGGGACAGATCAGGGAATGCGGGTCCAAACTTGTAAGATTTGGCAAATTAAACAATGTAGCAATTATTCTGATTGGCCATGTAACAAAAGAAGGGACCATAGCCGGTCCGAAAGTACTCGAACATCTTGTAGACACTGTCCTTTATTTTGAAGGTGGGAAGGGAAATCAATACAGAATAATCAGGTCAATTAAAAACAGATTTGGCTCAACAAATGAGATTGGTGTTTTTGAAATGAGAGAAGAAGGTCTTGTTGAAGTAAAAAACCCCTCCGAAATATTTTTGTCCGAAAGGCCCACAAATGCATCAGGCTCTGTTGTAACTGCTTGCATCGAAGGAACACGGCCTATTCTCATAGAAATTCAGGCACTTGTATCTGCAGGCGGTATTGGTATGCCAAGAAGGACAAGTATGGGAATAGATTCAAACAGAATTTCTCTCCTTGTGGCTGTGCTCGATAAAATAGCCGGGATTAACATTATCGGCGAAGATATATTTATGAACGTTGCAGGAGGGGTTACAATAGATGAACCTGCACTAGACCTTGGTATATGTATTTCACTTGTATCATCATTTCTCAATAAACCACTTGATCCCGATATTGTAGTATTCGGAGAGATTGGCCTTACTGGTGAAATAAGAGGTGTTTCCCGGTCAGATATACGAATATCAGAGTCTGAAAAACTTGGCTTTAAAAAATGTCTCCTTCCTAATATAAATCTGGAAAATAATAAAAAACCTAAATCAAAAACATTAAAGCTGATCGGTGTAAAAACAGTTAAAGAAGCAATTGAAACAATATTTTAATATTCTTTGAAATAATAACACCTGCGGCTAACATATTGTGCAATGCAAAGGGATAACACTAATAAGTCCATTGGAATATTTGATTCTGGTGTCGGGGGATTAACGGTTGTAAAAGAAATTATTAATCTTCTTCCGGATGAAAAGCTCATATACCTGGGCGATACAGCAAGGGTACCTTATGGAATCAAATCAAAAGACACTGTTATTAAATATGCCCAGAGCAATGCTGATTTTCTTTTATCTAAAGGTATAAAAATACTGGTTGTTGCCTGTAATACAGCTTCTGCCTTTTCACTTGATACATTAAAAGAAAAATTATCAATACCCGTAATAGGCGTAATAGATCCAGGGGCAAAAAAAGCCGCTGAAAGTACAAAAAACGGCAAAATAGCTGTAATCGGTACACCTTCCACAATCAGGAGTGAGGCCTATCCCAGGGCAATCAGCAAAATTAATCCGGACCTAGAAATTTTTTCGAAGGCTTGCCCGCTATTTGTACCACTTGCCGAGGAAGGTTGGCATAAAGGTGAAATAACCAGGAAAATTACTGAGACCTATCTCGAAGACATTATAAAAGAGGATATTGATGTAATGATCCTCGGGTGTACACACTACCCCCTCTTAAAATCAGCAATACAGGAAGTCGCCGGAGAAAATGTTTTATTAATAGATTCTGCTGAAGAAATAGCCCGGGAAATTAGTGAAAATATAGATAAGGAAAATACTTCTGAGGAAATAATGAATAAAAATGAGTATTACCTTACTGATGTATCAGAATCATTTATTCGTATTGCCGGAAAATTTCTTGGAAAAGAGTTAAAAGAAGTAATTCTTACCGACCTATAAAAAAGGGGCAGAATTATTAAAACCCGCCCCTTCTATTCAATTTCTTATTTTAATCTTTATTCAGCCAGTGCTTTTTTCAGTTCTTCGGTAAGTACAGGAAGGACTTCAAAAAGGTCACCGCAAATTGCATAATCAGATTTCTGGAAGATTGGTGTTTCAGGGTCTTTGTTGATTGAAACAATTACCTTTGATGTACCCATTCCTGAAAAATGCTGAATTGCACCAGATATAGCTACTGCAAAATAGAGTGTAGGTGATACAGCTTTACCGGTCTGTCCTACCTGCATATCGTAAGGACAATAACCTGCATCTACAGCTGCCCTTGTGGCACCTGCTGCAGCACCGAGTACTTCAGCAAGATCATAAATGTATTTGAAGTTTTCTTCACTGCCCAGTCCTCTGCCGCCAGCTACTACTCTTTCGGCTTCGGTTAATTCCGGCCTGTCGGACATTTTTGTTTCAAGATTTACTACTTTAACTTTAATATCTGCATCACTGATATCTACCTGTTCATTTACAATTTCAGGAGTAGCAGGTGATTCTTCTTCCTTGTATGTGTTTGGCCTGATAGTAGCCATCATGGTGTTACCTGCGTTAAATTCAATATCTGAAATAGCTTTACTTGAATGTGAATACCTTCTAACTGTAAGCCTATTATCATCGGTAAGCCCCATATCAATTGCTTCCATTGCGAGCCCGGAGCCTGTCCTGGCTGCAACTCTTGGAAAGTAGTCCTCGGTAAATGAAGTATTACCGGCTAAAACAATGTGTGGCTGGTGTTTGGAAACAAGTTCTGAAAGTGCCTTTACATAACCATCCGGATTAAAATCTTTTAAATGCGCATTGTCTACTACATAAACTTTTTCTGCACCATATTTCCCAAGTAAATCAGCCTTATCTGCTATACCTGAACCCATAAGTACCGCACAAAGAGGTCCTCCGACTTTGGACTGCATTGATCTTTTGGCTTCTGAAAGAGCTTCGAAAGTCACCTTTCTTATACTCCCGTTCATTTTCATATCAGCAACTACCCATATTTCATTACTCATTTGTTACGCCTCCTAAATGTAATAAGATGAAGGTTAAAGAACCTTTGCATCATCTCTAAGTAACTGAACCAGTTCCTGAACCGATTGTGCTATCTCTTCACCTTTTACAGTTGTATCGTCAGAACCTTTTATTATTTTTAGTTTTCGGTCTATTACCGGTACTTCAATCTTCACAGTCTTTACTTTTGATCCATTTTTACCAACAGCATCTCTTGAAATGCCAAGTGAACCAAAATCGATATCATCGAGAGTTATTTCGTTTACAGGTTTCTTTCTGGCTTTCATAATATTAGGCAGGGATGCATACCTTGGTTCATTCATTGCGTCAGGGCAGGTGATAAGTGCCGGAAGAGGTACTTCAACTACAACACTTCCGCCGTCTATCTCTTTCTGGCAAACAAGTTTACTTTCATCAACCTCAACGACTTTACTAACAAGTGATACATGAGGAAGCCCGAGTTCTTCTGCAAGTTGAATCCCAACTTGTACTGATTCATCATCAATAATCTTCATACCTGTTAACACAAAATCCACGCCACCAATCTTCTTTATCTCACTGGCTACGATTTTGGCTATTGTATAGTTATCCGTTTCTGCAAAACCATCATCTTTAATGTGCACTCCGGAGTCTGCCCCCATGGCAAGTGCCTGTCTGATAGCCTCAATTACCCTTGCAGGGCCGGCGCTTACTATTATTACTTCTCCACCGAGTTTTTCCTTTGTTTGGATTGCTTCTTCAACAGCAAATTCATCATAAGGATTAAGTATCCATTTTACATCTTCGGTATCTACACTGTCACCGCTTGATGAAACAGCTACCCTTGCCTCTGTATCAAGAGTCTGACTTACGAATACAACAATTTTCAATTTATTGTACCTCCTAAAATTTCTTTACCCCTGGATATAATTGAAAGGATAATCCATGTATGCTTTGGGAGTAAAAACAATTCTGCTATAATAACGCCCAAAACAAAAGACATGAAATTATATATTGTGGATAGAGGTTGTCAAGACTCACATAACATCCCTTATTCATTCAAATAAACCAAAAAATGAATCTTGTTAATATACTACTGCTGGCATTTGTAATTGTAACGTGGGGATATTCATGGGTGCTTATGAAACAGGCGCTTGATTATATGCAGCCTATAACTTTTGTAGCCCTCAGGATTGCGATTGGCGGCCTTGTGATTTTACCTTTTATTTTAAGAAATAAAGATTTCAGGCCCGCAAGTTTCCTGAATAGAAACTATATTGTTCTCGGCCTTCTTCAGACAACTGCAATGTTTGGCCTAATTATTTACGGCATGAAATTTGTCACGGCGGGGAAAACAGCCGTAGTTCTATATACAATGCCTGTATGGACAAGTTTTATGCTCCACTTTTTATTAAAAGAACGTCTTAGCCGCAGGCAGTGGGTTGGAGTATTTTTCGGGTTCCTGGGAATTATTTTTATCCTGGGCTGGGATACCCTTGTTCATCAGAATGTTTATATTGTTTTTGGAGAGTTTCTTATTCTCATGGCCGCCCTTGCATGGGCTTATGCAAACATCTGGATAAGAACCCGTCTTAAGGATGAGAACCCTGCACTGCTTAATGGTTATCAGCAGCTTATAGGAGTATTTTTCCTGATAATGCTGGCAATATCCACGGAAGGGTTTTTTGAAGTTAAATGGACCTACTATTCCGTATATACAATCCTTTTTACCGGTATTGTTGCCTCCGCTTTTAATTTTTCTGCATGGTTTTACCTGATCAATAAAATTGATATCAACATTACAACATACTCATCACTTCTGGTACCGGTTTTTGGCCTGCTATTTGACTGGTATATACTCGGCACTAAAATTGACCTTGGTTTAATAGTCGGAGGTTTCCTTATAATTTTTGGAATATTCAAAATTTCCAGAAAATAGATTTAGAAATAAGGTGCAAGAAGCTCAAGCATCTCGTTATGAATAAGGCCGTTTGAAGCAATAAGCTGGTGATTGTAATTTGAAAACTTGCCACCCTTCAGATCGGTAATTTTTCCGCCGGCTTCCTCCAGGATTAGACTGCCTGCAGCCATGTCCCAGGGGTTAAGTCCAAACTCCCAGAAAGATTCATACCGCCCACAGGCTACGTTGCAAAGATCAAGCGCTGCGGAGCCGTCTCTTCTTACGCCCTGTGCCCTAAGGGCCAGACTTTTTAGTATTTCGATAAATTTATCCATTATATCTTCTTCGGGGTGATGAAATGTTCCAGAAACAACTAGGGAATATTCAAGAAATTCTACGCCGGAAACTTTTATATCCGAACCGTTTAATTCTGCGCCCCTGCCTTTTTCTGCACTGAACATTTCGTTATGTACCGGATCATATACAAGACCGCAGATAACTTCACCCTGGAATTCAAGCGCGATTGATACACTGAAATAGGGATAGCTGTGTGAATAATTCATCGTACCGTCGAGTGGGTCAATGAGCCAGATATAATCGGAGCTGTTTTCAAGATTTTTGCCGCTTTCCTCCGCAAGTACATCGTGTGTGGGGAAGTTGTTTTTAATTATAGAGAGAATGACCTCCTCACACTCCGTATCCACTTCGGTGAGAATATTATTTTTTCCCTTTGTATCTTTAAAGCTGACAGACTTAATATTATTAAGATTTCTTAGCTGGATTTCGCCCGCTTTTATGGCTGCATTCTTTGCTATTTTTAAATAATCCATAATTTCTGAACAGATATTTAAATTAATATAATTTGTATTATAGTATTTCCTTCAAATTCAATTTGTTATTAAAAAAAATGCTACAAATTATATTAATTGGCTTTGGAGGTGCAATCGGTGCACTTTCAAGATATACATTATCTAATCTGATTTCTAAAAGTTTTCAAACTAATTTTCCCCTTGGGACTCTCGGGGTCAATCTGCTTGGCTGTTTTATAATTGGGATCGTATGGCAGTTTTCTGAACACTACTCAATCGAGAAAAATCTCAGGCTGTTCTTTTTTCTAGGCCTGCTGGGAGCCTTTACCACTTTTTCCACTTTTGGCCTTGAGAGCCTCCACCTCTTTAAAGACGGTTATATGAAATCAGCACTTCTTAACATATTCCTCAACAACATTCTCGGCATAGTCCTTGTACTGCTCGGAATATATATTTACAAAATAATTTTTATAAAATAATACGGCCTTCTGTTGAACCCTTGGATTAACTAATTAAAATAGTGGACAGAATGAAGATAGTATTCGGAAGTGATGAAAAAAACCATCTCACTGATTTTGTAATAAGTGAATTGAAGAAGAAGGATCATGAACTCGTTCTTCACGGGCCAATCGCAGGTGAAGAGATTGGATGGACAGATGTGGCAATGATAGTTGCTGAAAGGGTTGCATCAGGCGAAAGTGATCAGGGTATAGTTTGCTGCTGGACCGGGACCGGTGTTTCAATCGCAGCAAATAAAGTCCCGGGTATAAGGGCCGCACTTTGTGCTGACGCTGAAACAGCAAGTGGGGCAAGAAAATGGAATAATGCAAATATACTTGCCATGAGCCTAAGAACAACATCTAATGCTCTTGCAGGGGAAATTCTCGAGGCATGGTTCGATTCTGTTCCTGAAGACAGTGAAGAAGAAAATATTAATAAAGTTAATGAAATTGAGAAAAAATATTCGAAATAAACGTGAAATATGAAAGATAAATATAATGTTGCTATAGTAGGTGCTACAGGTGCAGTAGGCCGTGAAATGATGGATATTCTTGATGAACGGAATTTTCCACTTGGAGAGCTTAGGCTTTTAGCCTCAGAGAGGTCCGCAGGAAAAGAAATTAAATTTAAAGGGGATAACCTGACTATTCAAAAGCTTGACCATGACAGCTTCGGTGGGATTGACATAGCACTATTCTCAGCCGGGTCTTCAAGAACAAAAGAATTTGCAGATTCTGCAGTAAGTGCCGGAGCAGTGGTAATTGACAACAGCTCTGCCTACAGGCTTGACCCTAAAGTTCCACTTGTAATACCGGAAATAAACCCCGGTGCAATCAAGGATCATAAGCAAAAGGGAATAATAGCAAATCCTAACTGCACTACTGCCGTTACCGTTATGGCGTTGAAACCTCTACATGATTTAGGAAAAATTAAAAGGGTTATAGTTACGAGTTTCCAGGCGGTTTCGGGAGCCGGTGCAGGTGGCCTTCGAGAATTGGAACAACAGACCATGGCATGGGCTAATTCAGAGGAATCAGAATCAGAAACTTTTCCTCACCCAATTGCCTTTAATGTAATTCCACATATTGACGTTTTTCAGGACAATGATTACACAAGGGAAGAAATGAAGCTTCATAATGAAACCAGGAAGATTCTTGATGATTACACTATTAATCTCACTGCAACTACAGTTAGGGTACCTGTCTTCAGGGCACATTCCGTTTCAGTAAACATAGAAACTGAAAATAAGATAACAGCATCTGAAGCCAGAATGGCTTTTGAAAATTTTCCCGGCGTAAAGGTTATGGATGACCCCAAAAATGCTGTTTACCCAATGCCGCTCGATGCTGCAGGCAAAGATGACTGCATAGTTGGTCGTATCAGGGAAGATTTTACTATAGAGAACGGACTGAGTTTCTGGGTTGTAGGTGACCAGCTGCGTAAAGGTGCTGCTCTAAATGCAGTACAGATAGCAGAACTCTTAATCAAGATTAATGGCCAGAATAAAAACAGTATTTAAGAATATTTACTTCAGTTTATTTGACCCTTCCGGTAAGGACTTATTATCTCTTCCTGAAAGAATTAAGAATGATTTGTCATTGAGCCTGTCAGGAGATGAAAAAATAGTTATCTCTATGAAAACAGAGAGGATAATCTACAGGGCAGGTTCATCAAAGGACAGTAACACCTTCTATAAGGCATTTGCCGTACTTACAAGCAAAAGAGTAATACTGGCAAAAAATTCCACCAGCCTGAAAATCTTCAGAGACTTCCAGCTAAGCCAGGTTAACAGCCTTCTTTACGAAGAAGTTGCCAGTAAACCGACAATACATGTAAACATAGCAAATTCAGAATATGTCCTTAGCCTGCCTCCCGGTTCATTTACAGAGGCAAAAACTTTTTTTGATACATTCAACTCATTACTTGAACCCGGGAAGCGGGAAAATATTTTTTGCAGTAAGTGTGGAAACAAAATCCATACGGATAGTGTATATTGTTCTCATTGCGGAAAAAAAATTTAGAAACAGGAAGCAAAAATGATTAGCGGATCTTTAGTAGCAATAATTACTCCCTTTAAGAAAAATAAAATAGACTACGATACATTAACCAAACTGATTGAGTTTCAGATTGCCGGTGGCACACACGGGATAGTACCTTGCGGAACGACTGGGGAATCCCCCACACTTTCTCATGATGAACATAGAGATGTTATAAAGCATACAATTGAGATTGTTGACAAAAGAGTCCCTGTGATTGCCGGTACGGGTTCGAATAGCACGGAAGAAGCAATAAACCTGACCAGGTATGCAGAGCAGGCAGGAGCAGATGCGGCACTTGTAATAGTCCCTTATTATAACAAGCCAACCCAGGAGGGTATGTTTCAGCACTTTAAAGCCGTTGCTTCCAACACTGGCATACCAATAATATTATATAATGTCCCCGGGAGAACCAGTGCAAACATGTTACCTGAAACTGTTTCCCGCCTCAGAAGTAAATGCAACAATATCATTGGTATAAAAGAAGCAAGCGGATCACTTACACAGGCAAGCGAAATACTTAGCCAATGCGGAAAAGACTTTCTTCTCCTTTCCGGTGAAGATGCATTAAATTTTCCTTTACTTGCAATCGGGGCAAGTGGTTTTATCACGGTAACGGCTAATATAGTTCCAAATGATGTTGCCGGCCTATATAACAATTTTGTTGCCAGTGACTATAATGCGTGTAGAGACCTCCACTACAAACTACTTCCACTTAACGAAGCACTCTTCCTTGAAACAAACCCTGTCCCTGTTAAAAGGGCACTTGCATTAATGAACATGATTGAAATGGGCTGCAGGCTACCACTTTGTGAAATGTCAAAGAGCCACCTCGACAAACTTAAATCTGTATTAAAAAATTATGGTTTGACAGAATAAATTGTCCATACTTACACTTGAATTTGAAAATCAGCTTTGGGATATTGGACAAATACCAGCAGGTGTTGATGAAGCAGGCAGGGGCCCGCTTGCAGGACCCGTTGTTGCGGCTTCTGTAATTCTTTCAAAAGAAAACCCGATTGACGGGCTTAATGACTCAAAAGCACTCACACCGCAAAAAAGATCGCTACTTTACGATATAATTTCAGAAAAATCAGTTTCATTTGCAGTTGGTATTATCGAAAATGATGTAATAGATCAAATAAATATTCTACAATCCACCATTAAAGCTATGGAAAGTTCTATCCTCGGATTAACAGTTAAACCCGACCTCGTTTACATTGATGGGAACCGCCCAACAACTCTTGAAATCAGGCAGCAAACAATTGTAAAGGGTGACACAAAGTGTCAGTCCATCGCAGCTGCCTCAATAATTGCCAAGGTGACAAGGGACAGGATTATGGAAAAATTACATGAGATATACCCACAGTACGGATTTCTAAAACATAAGGGTTATCCAACAAAAGCACATTATGAGGCTATAAAAATGTATGGCCCAAGCCCTGTTCACCGGCTATCATTTAAGGGTGTTAAAATAAATTAGCAAAAATTTTAAATTTATTTTAAATATTCCAAAAAATGATAGTATAATAGTGTAAGTGAGAAGTAAAAATTGAGGGTTGGATCAGAATATGCAAGAAAAAGCGATTGATATTAAGCTCCCCGACAAAATTTATTTCAGAATCGGGGAAGTTAGTGAGTACACTGGCATAAAACCATATGTATTGCGTTATTGGGAAAGTGAGTTTGGTGAAATCGAACCGATCAGAAGGAAATCCCAGCGTCTTTATGACCGTGATACCATCTATACCATCATTAAGATAAAAAACATGCTGTATGAGCAAAACTATACAATTGCCGGAGCAAAGAAAAAATTAAAAGAAGAGTTTACTTCAACTGACAGTAAAAGTGATGACCAGCATTTAATTGAAGAACTCTTAACTGAACTAAAAAGTTTAAAAGATTTACTTGGTTAATCACCTCTTTCATTTCTTTCCAGTTTATATAAAATTTGTTAATCTATCAGTCCAGTCGGGGTGTAGCGCAGCCTGGTAGCGCACTGGTCTGGGGGACCAGTGGTCATCGGTTCAAATCCGGTCACCCCGACCACTAAATTAATTATGAGAATACTTATTTCTAATGACGATGGAATAAACTCTGAAGGCCTGCATTTGCTTGCAGGTGCATTGAATGAACTTGCATGTGAAGTGTTTATTGTTGCACCTGACAGAGACCAGAGTGCAGCGAGTCATTCATTGAGTCTTCACCGGCCCTTAAGGGCAGAAAAAATAAATTCACATACTTATGCTGTCGATGGTACTCCCACAGACTGTATCAACCTGGCCGTAAATGGACTCCTAAAAGACAAAAAACCTGACCTGGTAGTATCCGGAATAAATATGGCAGCCAATATGGGAGATGATATTACCTATTCAGGTACAGTGAGTGCAGCTATGGAAGCAACACTTTTAAAAATTCCATCCATTGCAGTATCCATTGACGGAAGACTGAATTATAAATTTGATACCGCTACACATTATTCAATAATATTAGCAAAATATGTTCTTGAACACGGCATCCCTGAAGATACTCTATTAAATTTAAATGTCCCTAACCTTGAACTTGAAAAGGTTAAGGGAATAAAAGTTACAAAACAGGGTAAACGCCTTTACGAAGATCCTATTGTAGAAAAAGTTGACCCCAGGGGAAAAGAGTACTACTGGATCGGTGGTAATGAACTTGGGTTTGTTGATATTAAAGACTCCGATATTTTGGCAATAAATGATGGTTATGTCTCCGTTACACCTATAAAACTTGATCTTACAAATCATGACTATATTGAAAAACTAAATAGTGATCTCGAAGGTCTCTGATAGTGTTAAAAGCTTTATATAACAAGCTGCTAAAATGGGCTGAACACAAATACAGTATTTATATTCTTGCCCTTATTTCTTTTACAGAAGCCTCCTTTTTTCCTATACCCCCTGACCCTATTCTCCTTACCATGTGTCTTGGCAGCCCGAAAAGATCATTATGGTATGCATTTATATGTTCAGTATTTTCGGTTTTAGGAGCAATGCTTGGATATTACATTGGTTTATATCTGTGGAGTACTGTCCACGGGTTTTTCTTCGTATATATCTTTAGTGAATCTTCCTTTAATTACGTAGGTGAACTATACAATCAGAACTCATTTCTTGCAGTACTTACCGCTGCTTTTACACCAATACCCTTTAAGGTTTTTACAATAGCCGGGGGCGTATTTAGAATATCTTTATATGATTTAATTCTTGCTTCCGCTATCGGAAGATCTGCCAGATTTTTTATAGAAGGCGGCCTTTTTTACTTTTTCGGCCCAGATATAAAAGTTTTTATTGAAAAATATTTCAACTTATTAACAATAATAATTACAATATTGATAATTGCGGTAGTTGTATTTTACAAGATACTTTAATTGTATTACGTAAATATCCGTATTTAATTGTAAATCCAATTACACCTGAATCTATTTTAAATAATAGAAATCCAATAAATTTAATATATATTATAGTGAAGTGACTGAAACTTATTACAAAAAAAGAAAAAGAAGAAGAAATGATATATTATATGCATTTCTTTTTGCTATTCTTCTTCACCTAGTTTTTTTCCTACTAATCTTTTTTAATCCGGATCTTTTAAATCTTCAGTCTAGGAAGCCACCACCCAAAGAGGAAAAAGACTTTATTGAAATTACCGAGTACATTGACAAGGAAACTGAACCCCCCGAAAAATCAAAACTGCTGGCCGAAAAATCTCACAAGGCCGTTAAAGAATCCGCACCTGATAAAACTACACGTCTGACAAAACCGCCAAGCCCAAAACCAAGTCCTGCTAAGAAACCGGCAAAACCCAAAGAACAGAAGAAGATAGCAAAAAAAGAACCTGAAAAGAAAAAACCGGTTAAAGAAAAAATTAAAACAAACAATGAAGTTCTCAGAGACCATAAGCTGGCAAAACTTCCAAAACAAAAATGGTTGAGAGATAAAATAAAACCTGATAAAGACCTGAACGAAATCGGGAGGGAACTTGTTAAAAGTAACCCTGCCGAATTTCCATCACCTTTTAGTTCCACACAGCCTTCTAAAGTTGGGGCAAGGAATGTTCCAAGAACTGAGGATACAGTTGATCTGAATACCACTGAGTTTAAATACTACTCTTACTTTCTTGGTTTAAAGAGACAAATTGAAGGGGTTTGGCACTATCCTACGGATGCTGCTCGAAGAGGAGAACACGGGAACCTTAACCTCATATTTACTATAAGAAGTAACGGTGATCTGGATGGGATACAAATTGTAAGTTCAACTGGATTCCGGGCCCTCGATGGTGAAGCCCTGCGGGCAATAAAGGTAGCAGCGCCATTTCATCCTTTTCCAAAAAGCTGGCAGGGACTGGAAAAATTAAATGTTAAGGCTACATTTGAATATACCTACAGAAACTTTCTTAGATAAAAGGAATCAGATTATCTTTACCTGGTTTAATACTTTTTTGCTTTTGGTTACTTCCCCAATTAAGAATGCTTTCTGCTTGAGTGTGTCAAGCCGTTTTAAAACCCTCTGCTTTTGATTGTCTGGTGTAATAAGTACAAGCCCTATACCGCAGTTAAATGTTCTGTGCATTTCTTCCTCATCAATATTTCCGATTTCCTGTATAAGGTTCATTATCCTGGGCTTTTTCCAGCTTTTAGAGTCGATTATGACTTTGCATCCGTTCGGCAATACCCTTGGAATATTTTCAAGGAGTCCGCCTCCGGTAATGTGGGCAATTGCCTTAATATCGAACTTTGAAATAAGATCCATGACACTATTTACATAGATTTTAGTAGGTTCAAGAAGTTCCCTGAACAGAGGCCTTCTGAATCCTTGCGGTTTTGAATCCTGTTTTAATTTTGCTTTCTTAAATAAGACATTTCTTGCGAGAGAATATCCATTGGAATGAAGTCCGGATGAGGCAAGTCCTATTAGTGCATCACCAGATTTCACTTTCTTACCATTAATAAATTTTGTTTTTTCTACAATCCCTACAGCAAATCCCGCCAGGTCAAAATCGTTTTTTCTGTAAAAACCTGGCATCTCTGCAGTCTCTCCGCCAATGAGAACACACCCTGCCTCCCTGCAGCCTTTAACTATTCCTTTTACTACATCCATATGTTTTTCAGGAATAAGTTTTGAAGTGGCAAGGTAATCAAGAAAAAAAAGTGGTTTTGCACCACATGTTACAAGGTCATTTACCGACATGGCAACAAGGTCTATACCTACGGTATCAAGGACATCTGAATCAATGGCAAGTTTTAGCTTTGTACCAACACCATCCGTTGCAGAAATAAGGAGTGGGTTCTTGTAGCCTCGCGGCAAAGAAAACGCGCCTGAAAATCCACCCAGGCCTGTATTGGAATATTTATTCCTGGTGGAATCCACAAGAGGTTTTATAAGTTTGACAAAATGATTTCCGGCGTCGATATTAACGCCGGAACTTTTATATGTTGTTTTACTCACTATGCTTTATTGAAAGAAAATAAATTTAATTACTCAACAACTTTGGCTGAATTGATAACAATTGGTTCCTGCGGAACATCCCTGAATTGACCAACTGTCCCGGTCTGGACTGCTGCAATCTTATCTACAACATCCATTCCATCAATTACTTCACCAAACACGGCATAACCAAAATCCCTTTCACCGTTATCAAGGAACTTATTTTCATTAACGTTAATGAAAAACTGCGAAGTAGCACTGTCCACTTCTGAAGTCCTTGCCATTGAAAGAGTCCCGCGGCTGTTGCGAAGGCCGTTATTTGCTTCGTTCTTAATCGGGGCTTTCGGTGTCTTCTGTTTCATATCTGGAGTAAACCCACCTGTCTGAATCATAAAATTTGGTATTACCCTATGGAAAACAACTCCATTGTAAAATCCGTCATTTACATAACCTATAAAATTTTCTACAGTGATTGGAGCTTCTGCCCTGTTTAGCTTTACTTTTATATCACCCTGGTTTGTTGAGAATAGTACCACTGGATTGTCTCCTTTACCTTGATTTGATGTTCCTTTCTTTGATGTATCACAAGCTGTAAACATAATGGGTAATGCAATAAAACCAAGTACTGCAAAAACTGTAATATTATGATTTAACCAATTATACATATTATGAAATTCTCCTTATTTTACTTAAATTAAGCATATAGTGTATCATAATCGAGTATTTTAAAAATTATTTTTTTTAAAGGATTTATGTGATGAGCAAAGTTGAATTTGGTGTTATGCTGAGACAGCAAAAAATTGAATTTCCCGAGATTAAAGATGCGGCGCAGTTGTGTGATACACTTGGTTATGATTCAGTCTGGTTCTACGACCATGTACTTGGCCAGGGTATTATCGGGATAGATATACTTGAACCGTGGACACTCATGTCCGCACTCTCAACAGTTACAGAAAATATTAAACTGGGGACAATGGTCCTATGTAACGGATTCAGGCACCCTCCCCTGCTTGCAAAAATGGCCGCAACGCTCGACTATATAAGCAGCGGAAGGTTAGAACTTGCATTAGGAGCAGGATGGTTTGAGCAGGAATTTACTACATATGGTTATGATTACCCTGATACCGTAACAAGAATCGAACAGCTGGCAGAATCGGCAAAAATTATTAAATCCATGTGGACAGAGGAAGAATCCACTTTTCATGGAAAACACTTTCATATTGAAGGTGCAGTATGCAACCCTAAACCCGTGCAAAAACCATTTCTTCCACTAACAATTGGCGGTTCGGGAGAGAGGCATCTACTTAGAGTTGTTGCAGATATTGCAGATGTGTGGAACTGCCCCGCATCAAGTGCAATTGATTTTGATAAGAAATATGAAGCTTTAAAAAATCACTGCGTAAAATCAGGAAGGGATATTAAGGATATAACTATTTCCCAACAGACAGTCTGCGTAATTGTAAATAATGAAGATGAGCTTGAAGAAAAACTTGAAAAGGGCCAGAGAAGATACGGTTTTTTTGGTGACGTTGGAAAACTTGGTATTGTTGGTACACCGGAGCAGTGTATAGAGAAAATAAAAGCAGATGTAGAAAAAGGCATATCAAAATATACAATCTTCTTTTCGGATGTAATGAAGAGAGAAACCCTGGAGCTTTTTGCCAACGAAGTGATACCTGAGTTCAGGTAATTATTATTTGTCATCCTGAACTTGTTTCAGGATCTCCGGATTTAAAACAAATCTGTCCTCAATATAATTGTGTATCTAGAGTTAATAAAACAACTTTTTTATATTAGATTTTTATACTTTCTTTGTCTTGATACAAAGAAACAAAAATCAAGTCTAGCAATTCATACACTAAAAATACAATTTAAAATCTAAATCGTATAATCCTGCCTCAACCCCTATACGATTCTTACGATTTTAAATCATATTTTTTTAACGCTTTTCATTGCAGGACAATTTAAATAAAATATTTAATACTAAATGTTTTCCTCAATCTCCTTTCTAATATTCTCTCTTTCCACTTTAAAATCTATCTCGGCGTAATCCCTTCCTGCCCTTCTGTACCAGTATTTAGAATTAGAAATATCACCTTCTTCCCTGTGCAGACTTGCATGAATCCAGTAGGCATATTCATTCTCTATATCCTGCACAGTTATATGTGCCTTTTCCCATTTTCCATCATCAGCAAATGAAATTGCTTTTAATAATTCATCTTTATTCATATTAATATTTTACTTTAATCAAAATCGGTGTGTAAACCTATATCTTCCCAGTCATCAAGATACTTTTTCATTGTTTTTATCTTTCTGTTTACAGACTTATATGCAAATTCTCCAAGATAAAGATAAAGTGGCGGTTTTTCAAGTTTAGTAATATTTATTATTGCTTCTGCTGCTTTGTCCGGATCTCCGGGTTGTTTACCGTCTATTTTATCAAGAAATTCTACAAACTTTCCAACTGTCTGGTCATAGTCATCAATATTCTTTTCGGCTTTGTTTAGTGAACGCGTAATAAAGTCCGTACGAAACGGCCCGGGAACAACATTAGTAACGTTTATTCCAAGTGGTTTAACTTCCCAGCAAAGGGCCTCACTTGCAAGATCAAGTGCTGCTTTGGATGCAGCATAAATACTAAAGCCAGTTTCATTCATTATGGCCGCCCCGGCAGATATATTAATGATGTGTCCTGATTTTTGATCTCTCATCACCGGTAATACTTTTCTGATAATGTTTATTGCTGCCCAAAAGTTTGTATTAAAATTCTTATGCATCTCCCCCTCTGAATATTCTTCCAAAGCACCCACAAGGCCATATCCAGCATTATTAACCAATACATCAATTCTTCCAAATGTATCAACAGCACTATTTATCGCTTCCGTAATCTGATCGTTATTTGTTACATCAAGGCTTACTACTTTTACCGATTCACCAAATTCACTTTCAAGTTTAGTTATTTTGTCTCTATCACGAGCAGTAGCAACAACACAATAACCATCTAACAAAGCATTCTTGGCAAGAGAATATCCGAATCCAGAGGAACATCCCGTAATAAACCAGACCTTTTTATCAGGCATTTTGATCTCCTTATATTGATAGTAAGGATTTAATATTCACCTTAAGTTTAATTAATATCAATAAAGAGTTAAGGGAACTTCATAAAAGAGGTTTAACAAAACTTATCCTGAGAGATATTAACCATGAGTTTGTAGTACATAAGAATGTACAAAACAAAATTGCAAATGACCTGATAGGTAAAGGACTGGAATTGACAGAATTTCTCGACAGGTCAGAAGACAAACCTGGTATCTGCCACTTATATAAATCAAGCCTGGGAATTACTATGAGATGTTTATTACCTGAAGAGTTTGATAAACTGTTTAAAGAAGAAGATAAAATCCTTAAAAACGCTACAAAAGCTGCATATAAATTGAAGGAAAATAGGACCGAATATAAAAACAAGCTTTGTTAACCTTCTTTCCGAATCATCTCTTTAACTGACTGGGCAAATTCATTGCCAAAATTTCTTATTTTTTCTGCAATTTCAGCATTATTAGTGGCTTTTTCGTATGTATCGGCCATTTTCATGATAGTAAAGTAATAATGGGTATTCATCTCCCCTACTTCCATAGACCTGGTCCATAGATCAATTGTGAGGGTGTTTTTCTCTTCCCTGTCCCAGAGTGAAAGGAACACTGCATCACATTTCTTTTGTTCCTCTCCTCCATCCTCACTTGCTTCCCAGAGTATTTCCTCGGGAATGTTATCATCATTTAGTGTGAATCTTAAATATATTTCTGCTTCTCTTGCCATCATAATTCTCCAATAGTTTTAATATTCTATATACCTAATGATAACATAGACAGAATAGTAATAATTAAAGTTTTACAATTGTAACAGATACTGAAACAAGCTAGTACTGAGTTTGTCGAAGTATTCAGTATGACATTATGAAGGGATATGTATTACCAGGGAAGTTCGTTCATTAAAGGGGCGATTCTGGGCCCGAAGAATGCAACAGTAGCTATCAATAGCGGGAGTGTAACAATTGCACCCAGAAAATTAATAACAGCAAACTTTGCTATCTTGTCTAACTGCTGATCACTTAAATCCATTAGTGGTGCCCTCCATGTCCTGTCTTGCCGTCAAAAAACGGGTCGCCGTAAGGAATAATAGGATACTTGTTTATAAAAAGCAAAAAGGTCGCAAGAAATGTACCTAGAAAACCAAGTGTTACCAATATATATTTAATGCTGAAGCTTAGCTGGTCGGTTAATGAAGGAACAACCAGCAGGAATTTATCCATAAACAGGCCGGTAAATGACACCGCTGCAATGAAAACTAGTATAGGTGTTACAATTTTATTGGTCCTCGGTATAAAGGCTACAAACGGAAAAATAAAACAGCATGTAAGAACTGCCCATGAAAATGTTTTAAATGGTTCATCAACTACCCTCTTGATAACAAATCCCGTCTCTTCGGGCATATTTGCATACCAGATAGGCAGAAACTGTGAAAACATAAGATAGACCCAGAAAAGTGAAAAACCCTGGAGGATCTTTCCCATATCCCAGTAATGATACTGGCCAAGATAATCATCCAGCCCTATATACCTCTTAAGAACTACCGAGAGGATTATTGTTGCACCAATAGCTGCAATCAGGCTACCCATAAAATAGAACGGGCCGAACAGTGTACTGAACCAGTGCGGGTTAAGAGACATCATAAAGTCCCAGGCAAAAAAGCTGAATGTTATTGCATAAGATATTACTATAGCAGGTGCCAGTGTTCTTAGTCTTGGAAAGTATCCGTTATCTTTTTTTGTGTTATCGTTGCCAACTAAATCCTGGTTCAGAGAAATTCTTACATATGCGTAGCTCAATACAATCAAAATGGCAAACAAAATGATGTTCCTTGCCTGGACAAACGTCATATTGAGCCAGATATCTTTTGGATGATGGTATTGCTCGGTTGCGTATGGAAGAACATAGTCCTTACCCAAAAAGACAAGAACCAGTAACAGTATAAATCCAACCGGCACGAATGCCCCGAATCCTTCACTAATTCTTAGAAAACTCCTTCCCCATCTTGCATCCGTAATCCTTAAAATACAGGAGAATACGATTCCGCCCTGGGCAACACCTGTCCAGAATAAAAAGTTAACAAGAAAAATCTGCCATATATCTTTTGCATTTTCGCCACTGGCATTTAAGGCAAATGTGCCGAAGCCGACAATAGCAATTCCAAGGAACAGGTAAATCACCCATTTTGGGATCTGATTCCTCTTTGCTAAAATTTCATCTCTTATACCAGTATCCATTCTATCTTCTGTTCTCCTCTATTGGACCAGCTACTGATTATTCTGTAATTTTCTGACGTAATTTACTATGTCCCATGCACCCTTATCATCTATGCTTTCCCTGTAACTGGGCATCATTACCTTGCCGCCGTACCTAATATATGCATAAATAAATCCGTCTGTCCTGCCGGCTACTCCAGCTGCTTTCAGATTTACGGGATAGAAACCTTTTCCTGTCTTTACTATTATGCCGTCTCCCATTCCTTCAGGGCCGTGGCAAACTGTACAGTAATACTGGAAAAGCTCTTCTCCGTTTCTAACTGATTCAGGACTTGCGGGTACCGGGTTTACTGTTATTGCTTCGACTTCTTCCCTTGGCTCTGGGTGGGAAGTATTACCTTCGGTAGTGACCGAATTGTCCGGATATATCATCGGCTGTTCATAGGGCTGAATTGAAGGCTGGATCCACATATCATAGTTCCATGGAAAAGCACTAACATTGTTGCTGTATGATAAAAGTAATAAAAATGATATGACTGATAGGATCGATATTTTCTTCAAAATAATATAACCTCCAAACCACAGTTAACCGTCAATACTGTCAACTTTAACTTCTTCTGCTCCTGTCGAATTTAATATATCCTGTACACTACTAATATTTTCTGTTGGACAAATCACCATCACACCATACTTGTCATCAGAGAACCTCTTGTCATACATTGACACAGGGGCCCTGTTTCTTAAAAAGCCATTAATAAGCAGGCCCGCCAGGGTAAAAATTGCAGCGAAAAGAATAGTTAACTCGAATACAATTATCATAAATGGCGGAATTGAAACTATTGGCTTTGCACTGACCGAAATAGGCCAGGCAGATGATGTTAATACTGTAATTGCAAATCCGCTGGCAGCTCCGAATAGTCCTCCGAAAAGGGTGAAAAACCTTATCGGGCTTGGCGGAAGATCAATTTCTTCTTCGATTTCATGTAACGGGACCGGGGAAAACACCCTCAGGTTTTCATAACCGTTGGATTTAAGTCTCTTTACCGCGTCCAGCACAGAATCGGCATATGAATATATTCCTAAAACGCCTTGATTTAAGCTCATTACTTATCACCCCTTCTGGGTACGGGAAGTATTTCTTTAATTTCTGAAATAGATACTGATGGCAGTGTTTTAAGGAATATGAGGAAGAACATAAAGAACCATGCAAAACTTCCTACAGTAATTCCTGCTTCTACCCATGAGATCTTGTAGATACCAAAGGCGGCCGGATCAAAATCCCTTGAAAGCGAAATTACGATAATGTTAAACCTTTCAAACCACATACCGATATTTATAAATAATGAAATTATGAACAGCAATTTCAGATTTCTTCTTACTTTACTAAACCAGAGAGGTATTGGTATAACAACGTTACAAATAACCATTATCCAGTAAAAGAGTGCATATTCTCCGGTTGCCCTGTACATAAACTGCTGCCACTCAAACGGGCTACTGCTGTACCAGGCCATAAAAAACTCTACTCCGTATGCATAACCGACGATACCGGATGTAAACATTATCAGCTTTGCCATACCGTCGTAGTTATCGAGTGTTATATATTCTTCAAGATGAAAAATCTTTCTTATTGGAATAGTAAGAGAAATCACCATGCCGAGTCCCGAAAAGATCGCACCGGCCACAAAGTACGGGGCAAAAATGGTCGTATGCCATCCAGGCACATTACCCATCGCAAAGTCCCATGACACAACAGAATGTACAGAAAGTACAAGCGGAGTGGCAAGGGCCGCAAAATAAAGATAGGCCCGTCCGTAATGTAACCATTCCCAGTTGGAACCTTTCCATCCGAATGACAGTATCGAGTAAAATAATTTTCTTGGTTTTTCTGTTACCCTATCCCTGATTGCCGCAATGTCGGGAATCATGCCAAGTAAAAAGAAAAGTGAACTTACGGTAAGGTATGTGCTTACAGCAAATACATCCCATATAAGTGGTGATTTGAAATTGATCCATAACTCTCTTTGGTTTGGATAAGGGAAGAGCCAGTAAAAGTTCCACGGCCTCCCAAGGTGCACAATAGGAAAAAGTCCGGCTGTAAGTACCGCAAATACGGTCATCGCCTCTGCTATCCTGTAAATCGACATCCTGAACCGTGCTCTGAATAAATATAAAATTGCTGAAATTAATGTTCCCGAGTGAGCAATACCTACCCAGAATACAAAGTTGGTAATGTATGTACCCCAGAAAACAGGGTGCCTGTAACCTGCTACTCCTAAACCAACATAAACCTGGTATATAAAACAGATTAAACCAATCCCAACAAAGGATAATGAAATGATGAACAGCGTCCACCACTTTGCGGTAGGCTTATCAAGCATTCTAACTATGTCTGTAGTAACTCTGGAGTATGTCAAATTAGTATCTTGACTCATTAGGCGTTATCCCACTTTACTTTTTTCAGGTATGTAATTCCTGGTTTCGTATTTATTACTTCAAAAACTTTGTAGCCTCTTTTGTCATGTGAAAGTTTTGCAACCTGGCTTGTTGAGTCCTTAAGGTCGCCGAACACTATTGCGTTTGTCGGGCAGGCCTGCTGACATGCTGTCAGGATGTCCCCGTCATGAACTATACCGTCGCCATCTTTGGCAATATCTTCTCCGTACTTAATCCTCTGTACACAGAAAGTACATTTTTCCATAATACCTTTTGTCCTGACTGTCACATCGGGGTTAAGCTGCCAGTTTAGGGGTTCGGGGAATTTGTATGTATACCAGTTAAATTTTCTTACTTTATATGTACAGTTGTTTGCACAGTACCTGGTGCCAACACACCTGTTGTAAATCATCCCGTTAAGGCCTTCGGGATTGTGGTAAGTTGCAAATACGGGGCATACCGGTTCACAAGGTGCATTACCGCACTGCTGGCACATCATTGGTAAAAACCTTGTATCCATTTTGCCGTTTTCGTCTTTATCAAAATATCTTTCTATCCTGATCCACGACATGTCACGTCTTTTTGCAACCTGGGCTTTACCTACAAAAGGAATATTGTTTTCTGCATAACATGCTGTTACACATGTCCCGCAGCCGGTGCATTTGTTGAGGTCAACGTTCATGGCCCATCTGTGATTTGGATAAACTCTTTCAGGATAAAAATCAGGCACATCATGATGCTCATTATTATGGTCATCATGGTTTAACTGGTCGAGTGTTACAGCCTGTGCTACGTGTCTTTCGTGCTGCGTTCTTGTGTACTGAGTTCTTACAAGCAGGCTGTGTTTCCCTGCATTAGAAATTGTTACTTTAGAAGAAAGGAAAGCAAACCCTCCGGAAATCCTGTCGAATGAATTTGGCAGCAGGTCAAGTGGGTTTACACCGCGGTCTTTTGCATATCTTCCATATGCAGTGTGTCCCTGGCCAAGTGCAACAGCAATCGTATCAGGCCTGATACCATCATAAGTAAACACCTGTGTTTTAATTTCTCCCTGTGGTGACTGTATATTTATATACGATCCTTCCCTCACACCTAATTTCTTAGCAGTTTCGGTGTTAAGCTCCACATATGAATCCCAAACAGAAGTTGTAAGGGCTTCGGGAAGTTCCTGTAACCATGGTTTGTTCGCACCCGAACCATCATAATATTTATATGAAGGGTATGTAATGAAATAATATTCACCATCTCCCTGGAATTCTGGTTCTGCAAATTTTACAGATTGCACCGCAGATGAAAGCTCTACGGTCCTTTCAGGAAGGTCTATTTCAACTCCTCCGTCCCTTAACGTATCATTCCAGAAAAGTTCAAACTTCTTGCCCGGTGCAACATAGTTTGCTACGTTTTTCCATGCACTTCTTAAATAATCATAGTAATTATCTTCTGTTATTAGTTCCTTTGTTGAATAAACCTTCTTACTCAGCGAGATTAGTGTGTCTCCAACAGACTGAGTGTTAAATACCGGCCTCATAGCAGGCTGAATAATGCTTACATAGCCTTTTGTAGGCTGAAAATCTCCCCAGCTTTCTACAGAATGATTATCCGGAAGCACAAGTTGAGAAAGTTCTGTTGTTTCGTCCATAAAGGAAGAGAAACTAACAATATAAGGCACTTTCTTAATAGCTTCTTCCGCGTTAAGTGATTTGGGAAGTGAGTAGACTGGATTCACGCCCTGTACAATAAGAATGTCTACTCCGCCTTTTCTCATATCATCTAGGAGATGTAATATATCTTTAAAATTATTTGCATTTGAAATAAGCTGGGTATCAGAAAAATCAACTGTTTTACCGACATTGCCGGCAATATAGTTGAGAATATTTATTGCTACAAGTGTTTCGGTTGCATTTGTACCGGAAAGTGCAACACCTCCACCAAGAGCAACACTTTTATATTTTACAAAATCTTTTGCAATCTGGTTTATTGTTTCAGCCGGGACTTCGGTAAGCTGTGATACTTTTTCAGTTGTATAAGTAGAGACCAAATCTGAAACCAGGTTTGCATCGTTTTTGGCCTTGCCGTTTTTGATTATTGCATTGGCAATTCCAAGAGCAAGGAATACTTCGGTACCGGGTTTAATTGCTACCCAGTCATCAGCACTTGCACCTGTAAGAGACATTCTCGGCTCTACCTGAACAAATTTTCCTACTTTACCGTTTTTGACTGTTTTTAGTTTTGAAAACCCGCGGGCATACTGGGTTGGCGAAAGCCATGTTTCGAGAAAATCTGCCCCAAAGGAAAGTACATAATTTGCATTTTCAATTTTATAAGTTGGTATTTCTTCAATTCCAAAGGAAATCTTGTTTGCTTCTTTAATAGGGTCATAAGAAAATGATTCGTAAGTGTAATGCTTTGCACCGATTGCCTTGGTCCATTTGTCTACAAGGTCATTTAACGTGCCGGATATGCTGTTACTAAGGTAAACAATCCTGTTTCCTTTTCCTTGGCTTATCAGTTCATTAATTTTTGCTGAGAGTTCATCGGTTCCTGTTTCCCAGGAAGATGGTGCCAGCCTGCCAAATTCATTTATTTTTAGAGGAGACCTGTTCCTGTCGGGATTATATAAACCCTGGAGTGAAGCCTGTCCCCTGGCACAAGTTGATCCGCTGTTGATCGGGCTATTAGGGTTCCCCTCAATTTTTATTGCTCTGCCGTCCCTGTTCTTTACAATAATACCACAACCGGCAGGACACTCTCTGCATGTGGAAGAATAGAACTTGGGAATAGCTGGTATATAAGATTCAGGAGGTATAACGTAGGGAATAATCTGTTCGACCGGTTCTCCGGAACAAGCACCCGTTACGGCCGCAGTTCCACCGGCAACTCCGATTACTTTTAAAAAATCCCTTCTGTTTATTCCACCTTTCTTACCTTTAGACATTAATTCCTCCGATCAATAATGGCAAGTCAGACAATCCTTCAACTGAGTTAAATGTTCCTGGTTATCTGCATTTTCTTCGTGACACGAAATACAGAAACCCATATTTAATGTTTTTGCTTTATATACTACGTCCATCTCCTGCACTTGCCCATGGCAGGTCTGGCATTCAAACCCGCGTTTTATATGGCGTTTGTGATTAAACCTTACGTATTCCGGCATATTTGTAACTTTAATCCACGGAATAGGTTCTTTACGCTGCCAATAATCTTTTACTTTATTGATTTCTGTTTTGTAATTTATTACTTTGCCACCTTCGGTTTTGTACTCTTCATCTCTACCATGGACCTGGCTGTGACAACCAATACATTTCTGTACGGAAGGAATACCCGGGTTTCTTGAAACATCTGCAAAACTGTGGCAGTACTGACAGGGAATTTGGTTCTCCCCTGCATGAATTTTATGACTAAATAATATTGGCTGCATAGGACCTTTACTATCACTTACAGCAGAATTATGGTAAAGACCAAATACGAATAGTCCACTTAGCACAAAGATTGAAGTAACTTTAATCCAATAGTCCATTTTTAACCTTAAATATTCAATTTTTGGGTAAATTTTTAAAGGAAGATTACGAATGGCTCCTCAAAAACGCTAATAATTAATATCATGCTGTGTTTATCTGTCAAGTTAATAGAGATATTATGTTAAAAAGTTGTCAAGATTTAGCTTTCCGCCCAGTGAATTTACAAAAAATTCCTGGCTGTTTTCAGCTAAATTTTCAGTTAATCCATTCTGTACATCCACCCCGTCAATAGAAGGTATAACCCCTACTATCTCAACCTCGGTGAGTTTGTTTATCGCAGCAATGTTAAGTGATTCCGCAAGGTCAGGGTTTGATGGATAATTACTAATAACTATTCCGAGGATTTGAAGCCCCTTTTTTTTTGGCGTGTTCTATTGATAGTAGCGTGTGGTTTAAAGTTCCGAGTCCGGGACGTGCTACAATGATCACAGGCAGGCCCATGTCTTTTGCAAAATCACTCATAAAATAGTTCTTTGTAATTGGCACCATGAGTCCGCCTGCACCTTCGAACAATGTAGTTCCTTCTGAAGTTAAAAATTTCTCTTTAAGAGGACTTACTATCGAAAGAATATTTATTTCTTTATTTTCCTGCATTGCTGCCGAATATGGTGAAAGGGGTTTACTCAGCCTTACCGGGCAGACATCATTCATTTCAAAAGGAAGTCCGAGTACTTTATATATAAATTCAATATCGAGTAAGCCCTCTTCTTCGGTGCCGGTCTGGAAGGGTTTTACCGCTGCTACACTATTGCCGGAGTTTTTTATACAGCATGCAAGTGCAGCCGTTACCACAGTTTTGCCTACATCGGTATCAGTACCCGCTATAAAAATCCCCTTTTGGGAATATTTGCCTTCAATCTTTTTCCCCGTTAATAAATTTTTTAAATTCCCAGCTCTTTTACTTTTTCCAGAATTTCATCAGCATGTTTTTTTGTATTTACCTTTTTCCAGATATAAACGATTTCGCCTTTTTTGTTTATAAGGAATGTTTCCCTTTTTGCTGATCCAAAAGCACTTTTTACTCCATATAAACTTATAATATCCTTACTCTTATCACTTAGAAGCGGAAAATTGAGGCCATACTTATTCCTAAAACTTTCATGCGCCTTAACGCCATCTGTACTAACACCAAGTACCCGGATACCGTGGGCCATCAAATCATCCATACCATCACGGAGTGAACACGCTTCTTTTGTACAGCCCGGGGTATTGTCTTTTGGGTAAAAATAAAGCGCTACATTACCTTTTTTGTAAACATCGCTTAATTTTACTGTTTCACCGCCATAGGTTTCTGCTTCGAAATCAGGGGCAGTATCCCCCGTAGAAAGTACGGTAGACATAAAAATCCTCCTTCAGGTTTCTGTATTAATAATTAGTATAGACGTTAACAGGAGAAACGTAAGAAAATTACATTCCAAGGCTTTCTTTTGCAGCTTCACTCATCATACTGGGTTCCCAGGGCGGGTCCCATACAATTTCGATATTTGCTTCCCTGACTTCAGGAAGGTCTTCTAGCATAAGCTTTGCTTCAGTGACTATCTGCGTTGCAGCAGGACAGCCCGGTGAGGTCATTGACATATTAATATTAAGTACATCCGAAACAACCTCAACACTATAAACTAGTCCCAGGTTAACAATATCGATAGGAATCTCAGGGTCATAAATTTCACTAAGTACTTCATATACCTTCTCTTCAGTTAAAGCCATGTTAATCCTCTTCAGTTATTTCTTCAATAAAATCATCCGTAAGTAGTACTGCATCTTCTTCATCTCTGAAAGTCTCTGCATTAGGCGGCGGATTGTGGGGTGTAATAATTGGTGCAAACTCTAGGCCGAGGTTTAACGTTTTGTAAATAAAAATACCTCTTGTTTTAGGTTCGGGAGGAATAATAATGGAATCAAAATCCTTGAATTTGACCGGAATTTTGACAGAGATACCCGTATTTTCTTTTTTGAACAGCTTGGAAAGCATATTGCTAAGGCCCATTATCTTTAATCCTCGCCAATAACAGAAAGATTTATATAATTTTACACCAATTTACACATTTATAAAACCTAAATGTATTCCGATCCTACAACAAAGATTTTACAACTTCGAGTGCATTATCATAATTTGGCTCACTTGCCACTTCCGGAACATATTCAGCATGCCTTACGACATTGTCCTTATCTACTACGAATATAGCCCTTGCCAGCAGTCTGTTTTCCTTTATAAGTGTGCCGTAGTTTTCCCCAAAAGAGCCAAACTGGTAATCAGAAACATTTCTTAACTTTTCTATTCCCGCATTTCCGCAGTACCTGGACATTGCAAATGGCAGGTCCATACTAACAGTGAGAATTTCTACATCATCAGGCAAGCTTTCAGCTTCCTTGCTGAAACGCCTTGTCTGCACATCACAGACTGGTGTATCAACTGAAACAATTACATTGAAGACTTTTATTTTATCACCATAGGAATCAAGTGTTACAAGATTTCCAAGACCTTCATTTAGTTTAAAATCAGGAGCTTTATCACCCACTTTTATTTCAGGTCCCAACAGTGTTAAGGGATTCCCCTTAAGTGTCACAACACCGGTTCTTTCTTCGGGCATTATATTATTCCTCCGTAAAATTTTGCTTTTTTGCCTCTTGGTTGATCAACTCGGCATTTCTCTTGGCATCAACCATTGCATATACCCAGAGCGCCATACTGGCAAGAGAATAACCTATGAATACAAACATTGTAGACTCGTCAACATTTTCAAGATTATCAACATTGTCTACAACCGTAACAAGTGGTTCCCTGATAAGAAAATTAATTATCATGTTAAAACCAATAAAGAAAAGTCCCTTCCCATAATGTGAATTGTATATCTGGCCAAGGCCCGGCAGAATTGCCGAAAGAATTAATGCCAATAAAGGGTTTTTCACCTGTTTTTCTTTTGTTTTTTCTTCACTCATTTTTTGATATTAAAACTCTGGGTTAGGTTCAATCTGACTTATATATTTTTGCAGAGTACCGCCAGGGTCATCGGACTTCATAAAGCTCTCTCCAATAAGAAAGATGTTAACCCCGAGTTTGCGAAGCATCCTGATATCATCAAGATCGCTGATACCGCTTTCACTTATTACAAGTATATCCTCAGGTACATACTTTATCAGTTCTACAGTTGTGGATAGGTCAACTTCAAAAGTCTTTAAATTCCTGTTGTTTATTCCGATTATTTTGCATCCTGTATCTATTACTTTATCAAGTTCTACATGATTATGTATTTCTACTATGGCATTCATATTTAAAGAATCCACAATCTCAAGGTATTCCTTAATTTGATCCTTATCAAGGATTGCTGCAATCAGGAGGACAATGTCTGCCCCATGTGCTCTCGCTTCATATATCTGGTAGGGGTCTATTGTAAAATCCTTTCTTAAGAGTGGTATATTGACGACCGTTCTTATTTGAGAAAGATAATTAAGGCTGCCTTGAAAAAATTTTTCATCGGTAAGAATAGATATTGCTGATGCCCCGTTGACTTCATATGATTTTGCAATTTTTATAGGATCAAAATTTTCACAAATTATACCCTTTGAAGGGGAAGCTTTTTTTATCTCGGAAATTATCTTTGGCGAACTATCAGCAATTGCGATGGAATAAAAATCCAGAGGTGACTGCATATCCTTGAGCTTGTGTTGAAGTTCGACAAGAGGTATGAGTTCCCTGGTGTTTTTGAGTTCACCCTTTTTATATTCAACAATATCATCAAGAATCATTACTATTAATTCCGGTTTTGGGTAAATTCTATTAATTCTTCAAGTTTTTTTAGAGCCTTACCACTGTCAATCGATTCATTCGCGATTTCAACTGCCCCGTTAAAATCCGGACTAATACCGGATACCAAAATAGCGGCGGCAGCATTCAGTAATGTTATGTCCCGCATAGCTCCATCTCTTTCACATTTTAATATTGATAAAACCAGTTCCGCATTTTCTGTACTGTTATTACCACCCTTGAGTTCATCGAGTTTATACTTGGGTATTCCAATCTGTGAAGGGTCAAACTGGTATGTCTTAACAATTCCGTCCCTTAACTCCGCAATAGAAGTTGTTCCTGTAACTGTAATCTCATCCATGGAATCGGAACCATGAACGACCATTGCATGTTCCGAGCCAAGATTCCTGAGCACTTTTGCAATAGGTTCAATTAATGATTCGGCATAAACTCCCATTACCTGGCGTTTAACAAGAGCAGGATTAAGAATAGGACCAAGCAGGTTAAAGATTGTCCTTATCCCAATCTCTTTTCTCGGCATAGCAACATTTTTCATTGCTGGATGGTATAAAGGCGCGAAAAGAAATGCAATCCCAACTTCATTGAAACATAGTTCCGATTTTTTAACATCAAGATTAATATTAATACCAAGCGCTTCGAGAACATCCGCACTACCTACAGGACTGGAGACTGATCTGTTTCCATGTTTCGCTACAGGGATTCCGGCACCTGCGACTACAAAACTTGCAGTTGTTGATACATTGAAAGTTCCGTGATTATCCCCACCTGTACCGCATAAATCCACAGCATTCTCAAAATTGTGATTTATTTTTGTTGCTTTATCGAGCATTATTCTGGAAGCACCGGTAATCTCGGGAATGGTTTCGCCCTTGATCCTGAGTGCAACAAGAAAAGCCGCAATTTGGCTGTCCGTGATTTCCCCGTTCATCATTTGTTCAAAAATAAGGGAAACCTCGTTTTCTTCTAGGTCGACTCTTTCAACAAGCTTTTTTATTGCATCATTAATCATTAATTTTCACCTTTTTCAAGTGCTATCCTGACCCTATCCACAATTCCGTTTATAAACGAACCTGATTCATTATTCCCATATTTCTTTGCTATATCCACTGCTTCATTTATGGTAACAGGGTGAGGTATATTACTCAAATTGAGCATTTCGTAGATTGCGATTCTTAATATATTTATATCTATTCTTGAAATTCTTGATACCTTCCAGTTGTCGGAATATTTAGAAATAATTTCGTCGATACTATCTCGGTTATCACATACTCCCTTTGCCAAAACAATAAAAAAATCTTTAATTTCAATATCGTTAATAACATCCTGGGTAATAAAAAACCCTTCCAGCTGTTCATCAAAATTATTTAATTCTCTATTCTGTACAATATTAACATCATATTGATATAGAAATTTAAGTGTAAGTTCACGTGAAAGTCTGCGCTTTCCCATATTAATTTATTGGATAATTGAGTTGAATGATTAGAGGGCCTTAACCAGATTGGCCATCTCTATAGCTGACAATGCAGCATCACTACCCCTGTTTCCGCCTTTTACACCGGATCTGTCTATCGCCTGCTCAACAGTTTCAGTTGTAAGAACACCTAGCGTAACCGGAACCCCGGTATCAAGGGCAACTTTTGAGAGATCATTTGTCACCTGGGAGGAAAGAAAATTATAGTGAGAAGTCTGGCCTTTAATAATCGAACCAATTGCAACAATACAGTTATATTTCTTTTTTTTGGCTGCCTGCTGGACTGCAAATGGCAATTCAAAAGATCCAGGCACTTTGATTATATCAATATTTGATTCACTGGCACCATGTCTTAGTAATGTGTTTTTTGCACCTTCAAGAAGCTGGGTTGTAATCAGTTCGTTTACCCTGCTTGTAACAAGTGCAAATTTGAATCCTTTCGCGCTAAGTGAGCCCTCTATTGTTGCCATCTTTAAACCTCTAGCATAATTATAAAGATTTTATTGTATTTAACTAATACTTTTTAATTCTACAAAATTTGGTAAATCATCAGAAATGTTGAGTTGTACTTTTTCTACTATCTTCAAGCCAAACCCCTCAAGCCCCTTAACCTTCTTATTATTATTGGAAAGGAGTCTAATTTTCCTGACATTAAGGTCGCGAAGAATCTGTGCCCCAACGCCGTAGTTCCTTAATTCGCTTTTATACTGGAGATCATCATTTCCGTCCATTGGATCAGAAATTTTACCTTTAATTGAATATTCCTTAATCTTATTTACAAGTCCTTTACCATGACTTTCTGATCGAATATATAGTATAACTCCCGACCCCTCATCCTCGATAATTTCCATCGATTTAATCAGTTTGGCCCTGCTATCGCAGTTTTTGGTATTAAATACATCACTTATAAGGCTCTCTGAATGTACTCTTACAAGTATCTCCTTGGCAGGATCAATCTCACCCTTGACCAATGCTACGTGATGTACAGGGTTGATTTCACTCTCATATACTATCGACTTAAATGTTCCAAATTCAGTAGGCAGTTCTGCCTCGGCAACCCTGTTTACAAACTTTTCTTTTCCTAGCCTGTAACTTATAAGGTCTGCAATTGTGGCTATTTTAATATTATGTTTTTTGGCAATTGATTTCAGGTCTTCAAGACGTGCCATATCACCGTCGTCTTTCATTATTTCACAAATTACCGATGCGGGTTTAAGTCCTGCTATCCTTGCAATATCAACTGACCCTTCTGTATGGCCAGCCCTTACTAGTACACCTCCTTTTCTTGCAATCAGGGGAAATACATGTCCGGGTTTTATAAAATCTTCAGGCTTAGATTCATCGGATATAGCCTGGTAAATTGTTCTTGACCTGTCATATGCTGAAATACCAGTGGTTACATCTTTTACTGCATCAATCGGTATAGTAAATGCAGTATGTTGGGGAATATTATTGTTCTCGGGTTTCATCGGCTGTAGTGCCAGCCTGTCTGCATATTCCTTTGTAAAAGCCAGACAGATTAGACCACGTCCGTATGTTGCCATAAAATTGATCGCTTCAGGGGTAGCATACTCAGCTGCAACTACAAAATCTCCTTCATTTTCCCTGTCTTCATCGTCAACTAATATTACAATTTTTCCGTTTTTAATATCTTCAATTGCTTCTTCAATTTTTACCATTTTTATTACCTATTTTAAGTGAGTAGTATTCCCCTAATATTTTAAACGCAACTTTAATATATGCGAGACCTTCATTTTGTCAACTTCTATAAGCACTCAAAATAATTAGTTTTTTCTTTAACAAATATCTATAAAATACCTATTTTACTGGTACAAAAACAATTATTTCACCCTTTTTCTTATCATAATTAAAAGGTCTTAATTGTTCTTGACATTTAGTGGGTAGCAATGTATCGTTTGAGTAAAATGCTTTGAGGTGATAAAAAATGTCTGAATACACCATATATTTAAAGGATGATGAACTTGACGAAGATGAATTTGAAGACAACGACGATGAGTTGTCTGACGAAGAACTTTTTGACGATGAGGACTGGGACGAAGAGTTCGATGATGATGACGATTTTGAAGATGATGACGACGAGAAAGAAGAAGATTTTGAAAGATTACTCCACTGATTTAAATCCATAATTCCAAATTACCCCCAAAATTTTTTTAATTTTTAGCTGAAAATTATATACGGATAGTTATGCCCAGGGCCGGACTTGAACCGGCATGGGATTGCTCCCGAGGGATTTTAAGTCCCTTGCGTCTACCAATTTCGCCACCCGGGCTACCTTTGTTTTTAAGGTTGGGTGAGGCGACGCCCGGATTCGAACCGGGGTATAATGGTTTTGCAGACCATTGCCTTACCACTTGGCTACGTCGCCGTTAAATTAAAAAAAAATAACAAATAAATTAACCAGAAAAAATACTATATTTCAATCCATTAATTTTCCTGATGAAAATGTTACTGCTTTTCCACCAAGCAAAACCCTCTTTTTTGTTTGCTCAACATATACAAATCCGCCTCTCTCCGATGCCTGGTAACCAGTCAATTTTGTTTTATATAACCTTGTTGACCAGTAAGGGCCAAGACAGCAGTGTGCAGACCCTGTAACCGGGTCTTCAGGGATTCCTGCATTGGGTGCAAAAAACCTGGAAACAAAATCATATCCATTAGAATTAGAAACAGCAGTAACTATAACTCCCCTTGAATCCAGTTTTTCCAGTAGTTCTAAATCTGGTACAAGAATTCTGACTATTTCTTCAGATTCTGCTTCTACAATAAAGTCGAACCTGTTTTTACCAGTAAATAAAGGATCGATTCTTAACCCTTTTTTTAATTCTTCGGGACACTCAGTCTCAACTGCATCTTCTCTTGGAAAATCCATAATAAATAACCCATTTTTTTTATTTACACTTAAAATTCCGCTTCTTGTATCAAAATTAATTGCCGAATCCGGTTTAACAAAGCCCTGCTCCCAGAGTATGTGTGCACTCGCAAGGGTAGCATGGCCGCAAAGGTCAACTTCCACCGTGGGTGTAAACCATCTCAGTCCAAAAACGCCATTTTTCTTCTCAACAAATGCAGTCTCAGGCAGTCCGAAATCCGAAGCAATATCCTGCATCAATTATCGGGCAGCTTATCCTCCACCAGGCAAACAGCAGCCTGATTACCACCATCAAGACTATCGGTAAATGCATTAACTATAAAATAATTCATAATTAAAAAAGAAAGGGCAGGATAACTATTTTATCCTGCCCTATAAATATAAATCGTTAAATAATGGTTTATCTCTTAATTCTTAAATATTTTCTTGTAAGTACTACTACCGGGATTAATAGAAACAGCAGCATTGAAGACCCACTTGAAGTTCCCGGGGAAGCTACAGTACATCCGCTGCTATCACTTGTGATAATAACAAGTGCGATTGCTTCTACAAGGTCCTCAAACTGGTCTGCAGTAGCATCAAGAAATATATCAACATCGCCTGGAGATACATCTTCAGCAACAAAGTCTATTACAACATCTACATCATTAGAAAGAGTTGCAATATCGCACTCAACCGAATTTTCCAGGATGATACAACTGCCGATATCAGGTTCAAGGAAAGCAGTTGAAGGCTCTAGTCTCGCACTTATAATCTCTTTAGCCTCCTCAAGAACTAAATCTTCTACTGTAATTTCTACATTTGTAAGGTTAGCATTAGTTGCGTTCCTGGCAGTAACAATAAACATGCCTTCACCGCCCTCTTTTACTTCAGGGACATTGTCCTGAATAAATTCAATGGGATCACCCGGGTTGAGAACATCTCCTCCGCCTTCAATTTTAAATGTGGCTACACATGTTTTGTCGCCGTTTATGGTAACTTCACCGTTTGCGTTACAGTCATCACTCCATTCCTGGAATTCAGATCCGGCGTTAGGTGTTGCAACAAGAGTCACATTGGTCCCCGGGTTATAGGATTCCGTGCAGTCTCCGGGGCAGTTTATACCGCCATTATTTGGAACTCCTGTCGGGCCGGTCACAGTGCCCGAACCCGGGCCTGCAAGAACAACATCAAGTGTAAAAACCGAGTCGTCCACATTTGTAAAAGTACAGTCTACTACTGTATCAACTGGCAGAGTTGTAAATTTCAGTGTACCATTCATGTTACTTATCGTTATGCCGGTTGCCGGTTGCGATGAACATGAAATAGAAAGAGAGTTATCAGCAGGAATTATCTCCGTAACATTGTAGGTGCCTTCTGTAATCGTACAGCTTATTGATTCCCCGTCATCGAGTGTAAAGGCTCCAGTGGCCAACATCAGTGTACATACATCATCAGGTATATCACTATCAAAATTAAATCCTAAAAGACCTGCAGGGTCAGTTTCTTTAGTAATAGTCAGAGTTGCTTTCTGTACTTCTACAGAACCACTATCACAGGCATTTTCTTCCCTTGGCTGTCCCCTCTGGTCATCCATGAGACCACACATACCCGCATAATCAATTGCAGGGCTACCGGGAAGTAAAATGTATGTATCAGTCTTGCCGCCGTTATTTGCCAAAGGCCCGAGAAGTGGATCAGTATCCTGTAAATCCCCTACAGACATAAAATCGCAACTCATTGCACTTTCAATATTTCCACCGTCTGAAGTTAATGTTCCCGTATCTGAACAATCACCGCCTAATGCTTGATTTGCAATAATGGAATTAGTAACAATTAAAGTACCTGTATTATTAATTCCTCCACCACCTCCAGTCGCACTATTCGCTGTAATTGTCGAATTATCAATATTAGAAGTTGCTCCTGAATTAAATATTCCGCCTCCGGTTAAATCAGCATCATTATTACTTACGGTGCTGTTTGTCATATCTAAGATACCATTACTACCTATGGCTATACCTCCACCAGCACCTGTAAGAGATGTGTTATCTTCAATAGTAGAATCTGTTATTGTTGCCACGTGGTCATCAACAAAAATTCCTCCACCATTATTTTGTGCTGTGTTTCCGCTAATTGTTGACTCCGTTATTAAAAGTGACCCATTTGGCCCCTCTGAGAAAATCGCTCCTCCCGGTCCATCAAGATCCATGTCAATTAAATTTGAACAATCAACGGTAAGATTATTGTCATTGTTGTATATCAGACCACCTGAAGCAGTTACAGACATACCAGTCAAAGTTAAATTTCTAATAACAACGTTTAATGGTGCAATACCTTCTATCTTGAATAATCTGGCGGGCGAGTCAGTTTGATTAATTGTCGGACCCGTTCCAGGATCACCGGCACCAATAATTTCCACATCCCTGTCAATTTCAATTTCTCCCTCAGTAAGATCAACATCAACCTGGACATCAACAACTGCATCATCCTGAATTTCAATACAATTCCTTAGCTGGTTCAAAGATCCGTCATCTCCGCCATCGCTTACAATACACTGTGAAAAAGCAAAACCTGTTTGAAGTAAAAATAAGAATAAAAAAGATAGTAAAATTCTAAACATTCCATGCCTCCAAAAAGAAATTTTTATTAAGCTCGGTACTTATATAAAATTCTTAATAGTTACAGTATAAGAGAAGATAATATTGTAGTAAAGTAATTAATAATTTTTAGAGGTAATTTGTCAATCCCGTGAAAACGGGAATCCAGAAAATACCAAGTAATAAAACAAATACAGGATGACACACCTATTATTAATGTCATTCCGAACTTGTTTCGGAATCTTATCTCTAAATTCTACTTTCTTGAAATATATAAGAAGATCCTGAAATAAGCTTGTGCTCAACATGATTGGGTATTCAGGATGAATGGCGGGG
>PVMK01123374.1_pt1 | contig 58564 bp, 55 predicted proteins | sample 1853481 | NCBI WGS metagenome assembly PVMK01 (sample SAMN08533507, study PRJNA380276) | Marine sediment metagenome, whole genome shotgun sequencing project.
CTGAATATGCTGGAACCTGGGCAGTCCGGAGAGATCCAGAAGGGGGTTGGTCATATCGGGGTCCGGTCAAAAGAACGAATGATGACAGCAATCGATCGCGCAACCAAAAGAACGGCGGGTGGATCGACTAGAATCAGGTTCGATATTCATATCGAGGTGGGTAAAAGCATGTCAAACGACTTTGATCTCATCGTCATCGGTGGCGGCAGCGGTGGTCTCGCGGCAGCGCAAAGGGCGGCAGAATATGGAGCACGGGTTGCGGCGATTGAATCGGGTCCTCTGGGCGGCACCTGCGTCAACGTCGGTTGCGTACCCAAGAAGATCATGTGGAATGCAGCGGCGCTGGCGCATGCGCTAAAGGATGCCCCGGACTACGGCTTCGATATCGAGGTTGGACAACACGACTGGTCTGCTCTCAAGAAGAAGCGTGACGAGTATGTGGTGAAACTGAACGGTATTTATGAATCGAATTTGCAGCGCCGTGGTGTCGAGCTGATACGAGGCAGCGGCAGCTTTCTATCGGTCAATGAAATAGATATCGATGGCAGAACCATGACCGCTGAGCGAGTTCTTGTTGCGACAGGGGGCTATCCCCAGATACCCTCGCTGCCCGGGGCCGAACTGGGAATAACATCAGACGGTTTCTTCGAACTCGAGCGGCTGCCCGACCGGGTGCTGATCGCGGGCAGTGGCTATATCGCGGTCGAGTTCGCGGGCATGTTGCGTGCCCTTGGCGCCGAGGTCACCTTGCTTGCACGCCGCGATAGCGTGTTGCGAAGTTTCGATCCGATGTTGCGTGAGCGGCTGATGGATGAGATGCGTAACGACGGCATCGACATCGTTACGCAGGCAATTCCATCCGCAGTACGACAGTCCGGGTCGGGCATTTCACTGGAGACAGAGGACGGTCGCCAGTTCGAAGGATTTGACTGCCTGATCTGGGCGATCGGGCGCTCGCCCAATACGGGGTCGCTGAATTTGCAGGCAGCGGGTGTCGATGTAGATGAAAAGGGTTTCGTGACAACCAATGATTTTCAGGAGACAAACGTTGAGAACGTCTATGCAGTGGGCGATGTGACGGGGCGAGCGGCCCTGACACCGGTTGCGATTGCAGCGGGCCGGCGACTGGCAGATCGTGTCTTCGATGGTCAGAAGGACCGTCACCTGGACTACGCGAACATTGCCACGGTTGTGTTTACGCACCCCCCGATAGGCACGGTGGGGCTAACCGAGGAGCAGGCCTTTGCGAGTTACGGAGACGCGATCAAAGTCTACACATCGGAATTCACGCCGCTCTACCATGCGATGACAAAGCACAAAACTACCGCCGCCATGAAGCTGGTGACATTAGGCGAGGATGAAAAGATTATTGGCTGCCACATGATAGGACAAGGCGCCGATGAAATGATGCAGGGTTTCGGCGTCGCGTTGCGCATGGGTGCGACGAAAGCGAATCTCGACGACACGGTCGCTATTCATCCAACAAGCTCGGAAGAATTCGTCACCATGCGGTGATCGAATGATCTAGGTCTCCGCCGCCGCGCCGATTACGGAGTGGTTTAGAGAATATTCAGGCATCCGCCGCAAGAAAGCCCCGCAGCCATTCGAGTACCGGGGCAGTATCGGGGCGCACCTGCCGCCACCGATAGAACGATTCAGCAGCCTGTTCGACCAGCATGCCGGTTCCGTCCGCCAGTCGCTCGACGCCGTGTTCGCCGGCCCAGCGCAGAAATGACGTTCGACCCTTCATGTACATCATGTCGTAACACAAGCTGTCCGGTCTGAGTGCCGAGACGGGCAGGGGTGGGACCTCGCCGACGATACTCGCCGATGTTGCGTTGATGACCAGATCGAATGAGCCTTCGATCTGCATATAGTCACACGCCTGTGTACGGAGGATGGTGCTGAATTTCTCCGCCATCCTTTCCGCCTTTTCGATGTTGCGATTGGCTATCACGACCTCATCCGGTGATTCGGCCAGCAGGGGGGCGAGGACGCCACGAGCGGCACCGCCTGCGCCCATTATCAGGATGCGGGCGCCGGATAGCCTGACTCCCAGGTTCTTCGTCAGATCGGCGACGAGTCCCGCGCCGTCCGTGTTGTCGCCAGTGACCGAACCGTCGTCCTGCCATGCCAGGGTGTTTACAACGCCAGCCGTGCGCGCACGGCCTGTGACCTGGTCGGCGAATGAAAAGGCATCCTGCTTGTATGGCAGCGTGACGTTGAGACCACGTCCACCCGTTTCGTGAAATCGCCGGACTTGTTCGTCGAACTGCCCCGGCTCCACGTCGATCGCAACATACTCGATATGTTCGCCAGTCTGGCTGGCGAAAAAGCTGTGGATGCGGGGCGACTGGCTATGCGCGACCGGGTGACCCACGACGCCATACAGATCAGCTGAGCCGGACGACGCCATTACTCCTGAAGCCAGGCGGCGGCCTTTTTGGCGAAATAAGTCAGTATTGCGTCGGCGCCCGCCCGTTTCATACAGCTAAGTGACTCCAGGGCAGCGCCGCGCTCATCCATCCAGCCATTCCCGGCGGCAGCCATTAGCATCGCGTACTCGCCGCTGACCTGGTAAACGAAGGTCGGCACACCCAATTCCGATTTCACGCGTTGGACGATGTCGAGATACGGCAGCCCGGGCTTTACCATCACGGCATCCGCGCCCTCTTCGATATCCAGCGCGACCTCCCGTATCGCCTCGTCGGAGTTGCCGGGATCCATCTGGTAGCTGCGCTTGTCGCCGGCGCCCAGATTTGCCGCGGAACCGACTGCGTCCCGGAAAGGTCCATAGAAACTAGATGCGTACTTTGCCGAATACGCGAGGATGGCTGTATTGACATGACCTGCTTGTTCGAACGCTTCGCGGATACTCCTTACACGGCCGTCCATCATGTCGGATGGCGCCACCATATCCGCACCCGCTTGCGCGTGCGACAGTGCCTGTTTTACCAGGACCTCGACCGTCACATCGTTCAGGACGTAGCCGGACTCGTCGATAATTCCATCCTGGCCATGGGTGGTAAAGGGATCCAGGGCGACATCCGTGATAACGCCGAGATCGGGAAACGCTGACTTGAGCGCCCCTACGGCCCTTTGCGCCAGTCCCTCCGGGTTCCAGGCCTCACATCCGTCTTCTGTCTTGTCGCCGGCCGCGGTGACCGGGAAAAGTGCGACCGCCGGAATGCCCAGTTTCACTAATTCTTCCGCTTCGGCGACCAGAAGGTCTATGCTCAGCCGCTCGATACCGGGCATGGATGCGATAGACTCGCGACGATTATCCCCATCGACGATAAAAACAGGAAAGATGAGATCATCGACCGATAGTGAGCTTTCACGGGCCAATCGACGCGTGAATGCGTGTTTTCGAAGCCTGCGCAGACGCGTTGCAGGAAACTTGCCGATCACCGAACCCGTCATTTTGTGCCTCCATGGGCGGGAAGAGTGGGGAAATTCTCTCGCGAATCGCGATACGGCGCCAGCCGCCTGTTACATCCTGTGTAATTAATTCGCTCCCAACCCGGTCTTCTAGGATGACAACAGGCAAAAGCGAGATTGAAAACAGGCGAGATTTCGACACCCTTACCCGTCGATTGCACAAGGATTTGTTCCGTTATGCATTCTGGCTGGGCCGGGACCGGCAACTCGCCGAGGACGTGGTACAGGACTCATTGCTGAGAGCGTGGAAAGCCTGGGGCAAGCTCCGGGATCGGGAAGCATCAAAGCAATGGCTTATCACCATAGTCAGACGGGAACATGCGAGGCACTTTGAACGCAAACGGCTGGAAACAGTAGATCTGGCGGACTGTGATGACCAGATATCCGCCTCGGATGAGGATCCACAGCTCGAGGAAATGCGCGCGGCGATATTCAATCTGGAGGCAGACTATCGCGAACCACTGGTACTGCAAGTGATGATGGGATACACGGCGAAAGAAATCGCAGAATTGATGGAGTTGAAGACCGGCGCGGTGCTGACTCGACTGCATCGGGCCCGGGCCAGGATCCGGGTGGCACTCGGCGTCGAGGACACCGGGAGTGAGAGTACGAAACAAGACTGATGAACAGAATTACTTACAAAGCTCGGCGTTACCGTCTTCCGGACACGGAAGACGGACGCGAGGGCGCGTCAGATCAAACGGCTGGCGATACTGACCAGCGCTTCGAGGAGCTGCTATTGCGTGCGATGAAAATTGATGCCCCCGATTTTCCCAGGCGCGTGCAATCACCCCCGAGAAGGAAAATCGCATCGAAATGGGTATGGGGCACACTCGCTGCGAGCGTGATACTAGGCGTAGGCCTGATGGTCAATATGCTACGCGATACGGCTTTCCTGTCGACCGGCGATATTGCAAAAGACGTTGTGGTTCATGTCCACCACGAGCCCGGCGCTTTCGACAGCACTACTGCGGTTCCGCGACATGAGCTTGAAGGGGTACTCAGGGCCGCAGGAGCGATGATGGGTCCGGTCGGTACCGTGAGCTACGTCAAGTTGTGTCCGTTCAGGGGGACGATGGTTGCACACTTTGTCGTGCAAGGCCCCGACGGGCCCGTGACGGTGCTGTTGCTCCCGGATGAGGAGGTAACGGAGCCCGTGCCTGTCAACGAAGACGGAGTTGTGGGCACGATTTTCAGTCTGGAGACCGGTGGCAGTATCGCTGTTGTCGGTAATCCGGGAGAGCAGATAGAAGAAATAAAGAACCAAGTGGCCGCTGCAGTTAAGTGGAGGCTGTGAGGCACCAGCCCTTAAAGGGGCTTTCAAAGACCCCTCAGGGGCTTTATCCAAGGAGAAAGAGCATGAGCGAGAAGAAAATGAACCCGGTTGCCATTGCTGTCGGCGCTGCTGTGGCCACATCCCTGGCCGGTATTTCGGTGGCTAACGCCGAAACTACGCCGTTCGCGATGACCGCCCTGAGCACGGGCTACATGGCCGACGTCCACTATGGCGAAGGCAAATGTGGTGAAGGCAAGTGCGGTGGAGAAAAGGGCGACAAGGGCGATGAAGCCGGCGGCGACAAAGGCGATGAAGGCAAATGTGGCGGCGACAAAGGCGATGAAGGCAAGTGTGGCGGCGACAAGGGCGATGAAGGCAAGTGTGGCGGCGACAAGGGCGACGAAGGCAAATGTGGCGGCGACAAGGGCGACGAAGCCGGCGGCGACAAAGGCGAGGAAGGCAAATGTGGTGAAGGCAAATGCGGAGGCAGTGTCTAAGCTACCATCGTCAGGATTCATTTAGGAATCCGCTAAGATCAGCCCCGGTCAGGATGTTGGCCGGGGTTTTTTTGTCAGGGAACCTCTGATTTATTCTGAGCACAAGATACGAGTTCATGAATAGAGCAGAGGTTCCTTGGTACACATTTGATGAGAGAAAGAACGGGGCAGGAGAGCGAGTATGAGAAGTAGATCCGTACCGGACGATCGGGTGAGGTGTCCGTGGGCATTAGGCGTCAACGAGGCCTATACCCGCTACCATGACGATGAGTGGGGCGTACCGGTGCGCGATGATCGGCGGCAGTTCGAATTCCTGATTCTTGAGGGAGCCCAGGCGGGCTTGTCCTGGTCCACGATCCTTAACAAAAGGGATGGCTATCGTCGCGCCTTTGCCGGTTTCGATCCGCAACGCGTCGCACGCTTCAATAAACGCAGCGTTGAGCGACTCGTGGCGGACGCGGGCATTGTAAGAAACAGGCTGAAGATCCGGTCCGCGATAGGAAATGCGAAAGCCTTCCTGCGGGTGCAGGAGCAGTTCGGGTCATTTCACGAGTATCTGTGGGGTTTTGTCGATGGCAAGCCTGTCCAGAACTCCTGGAAGTCGCAGAAAAAGATGCCCGCTTCGACCCCGTTGTCGGATGCTGTAAGCAAGGATCTCAAGATTCGCGGATTCAAATTTGTCGGTACGACGATTATCTATGCACACCTTCAGGCGACAGGATTGATCAACGACCACCTCGTCGGTTGCTTTCGTCACGCACAGTGCAAGGCGCTGTCAAAACGATAGTTTTCAGCGGCGCGGGTACAATATGCTCCCGATTGATCACAAACTACTTCGTCCAGAATAAATCAGAGGTTCCCTAACATGCATGCTGAGATCACGGCGCTTTATCTTGCTCTGACATCGCTTCTTTTTATTGGGCTTTCATACCGGGTCGCGGCGCAGCGCAAGCGGTCGAAAGTCGGGTTGGGCATCGGCGACGATCCGGCGCTGGAAAGGGCCGTACGCGTCCAGGCCAACCTGGCGGAATATGCACCTGTCGCCTTGCTTCTGATGCTGGTCTACGAACTGAATGGCGGGGCGGTGTGGTTGCTGCATCTCACCGGTGCGGTTTTTGTTATCGGACGCGTATTGCATGCACAGGGTCTCGGATCGTCAGCAGGCACATCCTTTGGTCGATTCTCCGGCGTAATGGCCACCTGGAGCGTTATCCTGGTGCTGGCCGCGGCCAATTTATCGAAGTTGTTTTAACCTGCATCGCGGGAGACGTCAGGTTTTGTAGCCTGCCATCTCCTCGGCGCTTAGTTCGACACCGAGACCGACTGCGAGCCGGTTTACGAAATTGAAGTAGGCGGTTATCAGCGCCGCATCCAGAACTTCATCGTCTTCGAGTCCGGCCGATCGCATTCCCTCGAGATCTTCTTCACGCATCTCGTTTGGTGTGCGTGTCAGTTTCTGCGCATATGCAAGTATGGATCCGAGCCGATCCGGCAAGTCTTCATACCTGTCGCCTTTTATCACCTGCTCGATGAGGCCATCATCTTTCTCGTATTGCCTTAGCGCCACGACGTGATGGTTGATGCAGTACTCGCAGCGATTGGCGGCTGACACGGCGACGCCGATCGCCTCCCGCTCGGCTCGCGATAACTTCGAGCGGCCGAACATCAGTTGCATGTAGAGATCCAGATGTGCGTCCAGCGCACCGGCATTCAGGCCTTGCACCTTGAGGATATTGGACAGCTTGCCGCGTTGCTTGATCAGCTTGCGGTAGGTTTCGGCGATGTGCCCCGTCGCCTCCTCTTCATCGATTTCACGTATCCAGGCCATAAGCGTGGCACCTCCTGTTTGCTGTTTCAGGAACGGACCTGCAAGTCGTGGGCGAATACCTGGGTCTCGTCCTTGAAAGACTTGAACTCCAGCGCATTACCCGATGGATCCCTGACGAACATGGTCGCCTGCTCCCCGACTTCACCAGCAAAGCGAATTTTGGGTTCGATTATGAAATCCATCCCCGCAGTCTCGAGCCGATCTTTGAGCGCGTGCCAGTCGCGCCACTCGAGAATGACGCCGAAGTGTCTTACGGGAACCTCGTCCCCGTCTACATCACTGTTTTTCGTTTCACCCTCTTCTACGCAAAGGTGCGCCACGATCTGGTGGCCATAAAAATCGAAATCGACCCAATGCGACGACTCGCGCCCCACGCCGCACTCCAGAACACCAACATAGAATTGTCTTGCCGCATCGAGGTCATCGACCGGAAAAGCAAGGTGAAACCGTGGTCGTACATCGCTCATTTCGCTCCCTCCAGCCAGTCTTTCGGAGTCAGAAATTCGTCAAGCAACATCGCTTCGGGGCTACCCGGTTCGGGCCGCCAGTCATAGCGCCATCGAACCAGCGGTGGCAGCGACATCAGGATCGATTCGGTGCGGCCACCGGATTGCAGGCCGAAATGCGTTCCGCGGTCGTAGACCAGGTTGAATTCCACATAGCGACCGCGACGATAGAGCTGGAAATCCCTTTCCCTTTCCCCATAGGGCATCGATCGTCTGCGCTCTGCAATCGGCGCGTACGCCGGCATGAAACTGCTGGCGGCGGACTGCGAGAACTCCAGGCATCGGGCAAAATCCCATTCATTCAGGTCATCGTAGAAAAGACCGCCGATCCCGCGGCTTTCTTCCCGGTGGCGAATATAAAAGTACTCGTCGCACCATTTCTTGAAGCGCGGGTAAACATCGTCTCCGAATGGCTCGCATGTGGCTCGCGCAGTGTGGTGCCAGTGAACCGCATCCTCTGTGAAACCGTAGTAGGGCGTCAGGTCGTAACCACCGCCAAACCACCACACCGGAGCCGCGCTGGACTTTTCGGCTACAAAGAAACGGAAGTTGGCGTGACTGGTCGGGACGTAGGGGTTATGCGGATGCAGGACGAGCGATACACCCATGGCGCGGAAACTACGACCAGCCAGCTCAGGGCGGCTTGCCGTAGCCGTGGGTGGCAATTCATTACCATGGACGAGTGAAAAGTTGATACCGGCCTTCTCGAACAGCGATCCGTCCTCGAGGACACGGCTGTTGCCACCACCGCCGCCATCACGCTCCCACTGATCTGCACGAAAACTCTTTCCGCCATCCAGCCTTTCAAGCGCTTCAGTCAGGCTGTCGTGCAGGTCACGCAACCAGTCTTCCACTCCTGTGATATCCGCTTCCCTTACCGTCATTCCTGTCGCTCTCTTACTTGTGTGCCGGACGCAGTACGGCGCCGGTCTTCGCATCCCTTATTTCCGACGGCATTTCGGTCTGGCCGGTTTCGCCGGGCAGAATATAGTCCAGTACCGACCCAAACCGGCGTCGTACCTGCAGGGTCGACCGTGCAGCGGCCCGCCCGCTGCGATTCGCGCTTGTCGAAACGATCGCCGAGCCGAATGCCCTGCAAAGGGCGGCGGCAAGAGGATGAGCGGTCACCCTCACGGCGACAGTATCTCCCTTGCCGGTGATCCAGTCCGGCGTCAGCGTACTGGCAGGCATCACCCAGGTAACGGGTCCGGGCCAGCTCTCCGCTACACCCGGAATCTTGTCGGGGTCGATCGCCAGATAGGGTCGAAGTTGTGAGTCATCGCATGCCAGCAGGATGAATCCGGCCTCGGGATCGCGGCGTTTCATCCCGATAATCCGTGCGACCGCCGAGGCGTTCATGGGGTCACAGCCCAGGCCGAAAACCGACTCGGTAGGATAGGCCACGACGCCACCTGCTGTCAGAATATCGGCAGCACGTCTGAGGCGGTACTCGCGGGACATAGGCTGGTATCAGCTTGCGCTGTCAGTTTTCGAACCGGCCTTCTTTTTACGCGCTCTTTTTTTTGCCGGAGCCTTCTTCCTGGAGGAAGTTGTCTTTCTGGCCGTGGTTTTCTTTTTCGCAGTCTTCTTCTTGGCGCCAGCTTTTTTCTTGCGACCCCGCCTGACAGGCGCCTTCTCTATGAGTTCCTGGCATTCTTCGAGGGTGAGGGACGACGGCTCGCGATCCTTGGGAATCTTTGCATTCCTTTTCCCGTCGGTGATGTAGGGTCCGTAGCGGCCATTGAGAACGACAATATCCGTTCCCTCGAACTCGGTGATGAGGCGATTGGCGTCTGCGATTTTCTTCTCGCGGACAATTTCGAGTGCACGTTCGAGACTCACCGTGTAGGGGTCGTCTTCGGGTGTCAGGGACGCGAACTTCTTCCCGTACCTTATGTAGGGACCAAAGCGACCGATATTTGCGGCGACTTCTTCACCTTCGGGCGTTTCACCCAGCAGCCGCGGAAGCCGGAACAGCAGTAACGCTTCCTCCAACTCGATAGAATCCATTTTTTGTCCGGGCAGCAGGCCTGCAAAGCGCGGCTTGTCCTCGTCATCCTTGGTTCCAATTTGAACGAAGGGGCCAAATCTTCCCATCCGCACCGACACTGGTTTGCCCGACTTGGGGTCGACGCCGATATCCCGCGACTGCGCCGCCTGGGCACGTGTCACCGAGACTTCCTTTTCCCTGATCGTATCGATGAACGGTTGCCAGAAGCGCGCCATCAGCGGCACCCACTCTTTCTCGCCGCGTGCTATCGCGTCGAGTTCATCCTCCATGCGCGCAGTGAAATCGAAGTCCACGTAGCGGTTGAAATGCTCCGTGAGGAAGCGATTGACGATCCGCCCGATATCGGTGGGGATAAAACGGCGCTTGTCTATTTCCACGTAATCACGATTCTGTAGCGTCGAGATGATCGAGGCGTAGGTAGAGGGTCTGCCGATTCCGAATTCCTCGAGCGCCTTGACCAGACTGGCTTCCGAATACCGCGGCGGCGGTTCGGTAAAATGTTGCTCGGGTGTCAATTCGGTCAGTTCCAGTGATTGTCCCTCGCTCATCGCGGGAAGAATCCGATCGCCTTCTTCCGCATCGGTTCTGCCTTCAAGGTAGACCGCCCGGAACCCGGGCTTTATCAGCACTGATCCGGTTGCGCGAAACAGGCTGCGCCCCTCAGGGTCCCCGGAAGGGCGCAAATCGACGGAGACCGTGTCAAAAATTGCACTCGCCATCTGACAGGCGACAGCTCTCTTCCAGATTAATTCATAAAGACGGGACTGATCGTTATCAAGGCGATCCTTGAGACTGTCCGGATGTCTTGCTGTCGATGTCGGACGAATGGCTTCATGGGCTTCCTGCGCATTCTTCGACTTCGTCTTATAGGTCCGCGGCTCATCGGGGAGATTGTCGGCTCCGTATCGAGACAGAATCGTTTCGCGTATTTCGACAACCGCTTCATTCGCGAGGACGACTGAATCGGTACGCATATACGTAATCAGCCCGACTGCACCGTCGCCAACATCGATGCCTTCGTACAGCCGTTGTGCGGTCCGCATCGTCTTTTGGGCACCGAAACCCAGCTTCCGTGAGGCTTCCTGCTGCAATGTCGAAGTCGTAAATGGTGCGGCCGGATTTCGTCGCCGCTGCTTCTTTTCCACCGAGGACACGATGAGCTGTCCTGCCGCGGAGCGCAGCAGGTCTTCCTCGACTGCCCGTGCCTGGGCTTCGCTGGTGATGCTGAATTGTTCGAGTTTCTCGCCGTTGTAGCGATTGAGCTTGGCCGGTACATCCTGACCGTCTGCGACGGCTTTCGCTTCCAGGGTCCAGTACTCGCGCGCGATGAATTGTTCTATTTCTTTTTCCCGTTCCACAATCATGCGCAGGGCCGGACTCTGTACACGGCCGGCCGACAGGCCCGGGCGGATCTTTTTCCACAGGAGTGGCGAGAGGTTGAAGCCCACCAGGTAATCCAGCGCGCGGCGGGCTTGTTGAGCATCGACGAGATTGACAGAGAGTTCTTGCGGATTAGCTACCGCTTCCTGTACGGCCTTGCGGGTAATTTCGTGGAAGGCGACCCGGTGTACCGGTTTGCCGTCCAGCAGACCACGATCCTTGAGGATTTCGTACAAGTGCCAGGAAATTGCCTCTCCTTCTCTGTCAGGGTCAGTCGCCAGATAAAGGGAGTCGGATTTTTTCAGCGCCTTTGCTATGGCGTCGACGTGTTTGCGGTTCTTGTCGATGAGTGCGTAATTCATCCTGAACCCATGTTCGGTGTCCACCGCGCCTTCCTTGGGGATCAGGTCACGCACGTGCCCGTACGAGGCAAGTACCTGGAAGTCCTTTCCAAGATACTTCTCGAGAGTTTTCGCCTTGGCAGGCGATTCAACGACGACAAGATGGTTGCTCATTTCAAAAACAGACAAGCCGTGGCTCGCGCCACGGCCTTAGATCCTGCATCTCCTCGATCCACTATCAGTGCGCGACGGCTACCCTGTCCTCGAAGACCAGGTCTTCCATTCGCGCATATGCGTTTTCTTGGCCTTCCTGACTGAAAAGTACCATCAGTACGACCCATTTAATCTGCTCTACATCAATTTCTTCATGACCGAGTGCCATGACCCGATCGATAACCAGCTCCCGCTGGGCGGGAGAGAGGATACCGATATGCTCGAGATACATGATATGTCCCCGGCAATCGGCATCCAGGCGCTGGTGCTCATGAGCATTGAATACTCGCGTGGTGCGGTCTCTTGGCGCCTGCCAGACCGGGTCCCGGTCCCGCTCAGCAAGACCATCGAGCCATTCAAGCGCCCGGTCTATCTCGCCATCCCGGAAGCCGGCGCGTTCGAGTTCATCACGCAACAGACTCCTGTCCGGTTCTGGTTCCACATCAGCGTCTGTGTACGTTTCGAAAAGGTACATCAGGACATCGAGAACGCTTTCCGTCATTCTGTGACCTCTTTTTGGGAACCTCTGATCTATTCTGGGCGAAGTAGCTTGTGATCTAAAATGTTCAGATGCAAGACGCGAATCGCACGTAATAGCCTAGCTATTGCGAAGATTTGCAACGCAGAAGCTGGACTTTTTAGACGCAAGATACGAGTTCACGAATAGGTCAGAGGTTCCTTGAGTTCAGTGCCTTGAAAATTCGGGTATAGCGACCGCCTGCTCCGGACTCCAGGAAACCCTGGAGCTCCAGTATCAGGAGCATGGAGGAAACCTCTGCTGTCGTCAATCGGGTTCGCTCGACGAGGTCGTCGACAGTGACCGGTTCGTATCCGCATGCAGCCAGCAATTTCAGGTACTCATCGTCCAGGTCCGGGTGGGCTGGCGAAGTAGGCTGAACGGGGCTTCCAGGGTCGTTGTGCACCACTCCTGCCAGCGGTCCCAACTCGGCAAGAATGTCGCTTGCCCCCTCTACGAGCTTGGCCCCGCTGCGGATCAGCATATGACATCCGCGGGCAAGCGGATTGTGAATGCTTCCGGGTATGGCAAAGACTTCCCTGCCTTGCTCCGCAGCCAGTCGGGCGGTGATCAGCGATCCGCTGCGCAGCCCGGCCTCGACGACCAGAACACCCATCGAAAGACCGCTGATCAGACGATTGCGTCGCGGGAAATTCTCCCTTCGTGGTGGTGTCCCGGGATAGAACTCGGAAACCAGAACGCCGTTGGCGGCGATCGCCTCCGCTAATGCGGTATGTTGAGGAGGATAGATTCTGTCCAGACCTGCGCCGCAAACTGCCACAGTGGGCGCGGATGCCGACAGGGCTCCCTGATGTGCCCGCCCATCGACTCCCAACGCCAGGCCGCTGGTGATCGATAATCCACAGTTGGCGAGATACTTCGCGAACTCGAAGGCGTTTTCGCGTCCGGATGGAGATGGGTTGCGGCTCCCGACTATCGCCAACTGCGGTTCGCACAGGATGGTTTTTTGCCCTTTCACGAACAGCACGACAGGCGGATCCTGTATCTCTCCCAACAGTACCGGGTAGTTTGTCGAACCGATCGGGATCAGATGGTGGGCCGGGTCCTGCTCCAGCCATGCCATGGCAGTATCGATGAGCGCCTCGTCCGGGTGCGCCAGATTCGTTGCGACAGCCCGCGAAATTCCAAGCGATCCCAGCTCCGACCTTGGCGCTGCGACAATCGTTCGGGCCGAACCCAGTCCAGACAGCAAGTCCCTTGCCTGCGCGGCGCCGATGCCACGCGTGCTTGCCAGCCTCAGCCATGCCCGGGTTTCGTCCATGTGCGTTTTGTACCTGCGAGACCTGTCTGCCACAACGCTCGTATCTTGCCTGTGGTCAGCAACGACCTGCAATTTGACCACGAGCGACCTCGCCGGGTACGCAAACGAAAAACGCCGGCAAAGCCGGCGTTTTTCGCGATGCTGGCAGAGTTATCAGCCAGCAGGAGCTGACCTTACGGGTTTTGTACGACGTCCAGGACGTGTATTTCACTTACCGCCTTGACGATAATCCCGTAGCTCATGTCATCAAAGGTCCTGAAAACCATCAAAAGACCTGCATACTCATCCGGCAACTGGACTTTTTCCGGAAAGTGTCTTGAAAAGAAGCCGCGCTTCGCAAAGCGGTCCTTTGCGACATCTCCGGCCTGGTAGACAGCGAGAACGTTGCCTGGCTCCAGCCCATGCGATGTTCCGCGATCCAGCGCCACGATCTGATAGGTGCCGATTACCGACACACCATCCTGCACACCGATGATGTGGCCGCGCACATCCGTTGAGGGCGATCGAGGAATAAATCTCAGTGGAAAACCCTGCGGGTCCGCGATCAGCCGGTCACCGTTAAGGGCCTCCCGGGCGCTTGCGTTGAGCATCATCGTAGACGGGTCACCCACGCGTTCGACAGTGCCTTCGGCGACATATATACCGTCGTAGCCCAGGACCTTGTTTGTTTCGGGGTCACGGAGTTCATCACCGACGTGCATAACCGAGTAGATGCCGCCCTCGACGAAATCACCACCCCGGACGTAGACCTTTGCGCCGGCGCCATGCACTAGGTGGCCATGCTGAGTCGTCAGGATGTAAGGAGCATTACGGGCGGTATCCTTGTCCAGGATCGCAGGCTTTGAAAGAAAGGCCTTGATCGCTTCATAAGGTACAGAAAATATGGCTTCATCCAGGGTTTCCGTACGAATTTTCGGGGATAAACGTACTGCGTTGCCGCGCTCGAGAATCAGCCGTGGCTTGCCATCGATATAGACGAGGCTGATGACGTCACCAGGGTAGATCAGGTGTGGATTGGCGATCTGGGGGTTGACGTACCATATTTCCGGCCAGAACCAGGGATCCTTCAGGAACATATCGGAGATGTCCCACAAGGTGTCTCCCCGCTAGACAACATATCGTTCCGGATGCTGCGGGTTGAGCCGGACCGGCTTGTCGGCCGGTGCGCTGCTATAGACCGGTGCGGGGGCCGGCGGCGGTGCCGGTTCGGATACGGCGACCGGCGTCGGATCCTGCATCGCTGCGGGCTCTTCGGCCGGTGGCGATGAAGAACATGCGGCAGCAAGCAGTACTGTGAAAATTCCTGGTACGAGGGTTCTGACTGCCTCGGGGAGGCGAGTGGGGCTTAAGACCGAGCGACGCTTCATCCGTAATCTCCGGGCGCCCTAAGGGCAGAGTCCATGGCTGGTATAATTTGCCAACAATTCGTCCATAGGCAATGCGGCGGCCCACGCTTTACCGGGTTTCGGCCCTGATCGGGCAGCCCTTCTGCTGGAACCGGACATTAGCACGTATTGTCAATCTTGACATAATTCTAGGGGCGATACGTGAACTAGTACACGAAATTGGAAACAGCCTGAATATGGCCATACTGCAAATATTGGAATATCCGGATCCACGACTGAGAACCCACGCGGTCCCCGTCGGGGAGGTGGATGATTCGCTACGCAAGCTTGTCGACGACATGCTGGAAACGATGTACATGGCTCCCGGCATCGGCCTGGCGGCAACGCAGGTAGATGTTCACAGGAGGTTGCTGGTGGCGGATGTATCCGAAGATCATGACGAACCGCGGTGTTTTATCAATCCGGAGATAATCGCCAGTGAGGGTATCGAGACTACCGAGGAGGGCTGCCTTTCGGTCCCCGGGGTATATGAGTGTATCGAGCGGGCTGAGACAATTCGGATCAGGGCGCTCGACCGCGACGGCGAGCCTTTTGAGGAGGATCTTTATGGCATGCTGGCGGTTTGTGTGCAGCACGAGATCGATCACCTGAACGGCAAGCTTTTCGTCGACTATCTGTCTGATCTGAAGCGGCAGCGTATTCGCAAGCGACTCGACAAGGCAAAGCGCTCACAAGCTGCCGAGCCGTCAGAATTGCAGACACCCGTCATCTGAATCGGCTTGCCGCAGGATTTCTGATGCCGCTGGATATCATTTTTGCGGGCAGTTCCGAATTCGCCGTAGCATCATTGCGCGCTCTCGTGGACAGGGGGCACAGGATCCGTGCCGTTCTGACACAGCCCGACAGGCCGTCCGGCAGACGTCGTAAGCTGACGGCGACGCCGGTAAAGGTTTTCGCCGAGGCCAGGGGGCTGGACGTTCTGCAACCGGAGAGCCTGAACGACGCCCGCTTGCTGGAAAGACTGTCCGTCCTGTCTCCGGATGCAATGGTGGTGGTCGATTACGGCGCGCTGATTCCGGCACGGATGTTGTCGCTGCCGCGTCTCGGCTGTATCAACGGACATGCATCGCTACTGCCGAGATGGCGTGGTGCGGCGCCTGTCGAGCGCGCCGTGCAGGCCGGCGACCCGGAGACTGGTATTTCGATCATGCTCATGGACGAAGGCCTGGACACGGGAGACGTATTGCTCACCGTTCGTACCCCGATCGGAATCGCAGACAGCGCTGGAGAACTGAGATCCAGACTTGCTGACCTTTGTGGTGACGCCCTGATCAGGGGGCTGGAGGGCTATGCGCGAGGTGATCTCAAACCCGTCCCGCAGGAGCCCGATGGGGTCTGTTATGCGAAGAAACTGACATCCGATGAGGCGAGACTGAGCTTCGATCGAAGTGCGATCGAGCTTGTTCGCACCATCAATGCCTTCAATCCCAGGCCCGGCGCGCATTGCATGTTCGAAGGCAAGCGAATGAAGATCCTGACTGCACGGGTGATCGGGGATGAGGTGGGAAATCCGGTCGGACTAGTTGTCCGTGCCGACAAGACCGGTATCGATGTCACGACAAGCGGCGGGCTGTTGCGTCTCGGCCGTGTGCAATTGCCGGGGGGACGGCCTCTCTCGGCCGCCGATTTCCTGAATGGCCACAGGGTGCTTGGCGAGCAGCTCGGATGAGTCAGCGCGGTAGCGCCGGAGCGAAAACAAGAGCGGTGGCTGCGCGCGTACTCGCACAGGTCATCGGGTCAGGGCGCTCCTTGTCGGTGGCGCTGCCCGAGGGTCTCGCGACCCTGGACTCGGGAAAAGATCGATCGTTCGTGCAGGCTATCTGTTTTGGCGTGCTGCGGGATTTTGAGCGCCTGCAATACATTCTGGACAAGCTGCTCGACAGGCGCCTCAAGCGGCGTGACGCAGAACTGCGATGTCTTCTTCTTGCCGGGATCCACCAGATAGCGGACATGAAAGTTCCTGATCACGCCGCAGTGGCGGCTACGGTCGGCGCCGCGGCTGTGGTCAGGCGACAGTCCGCGAAAGGGTTGATCAACGCCGTGTTGCGCAGATTTATTCGCGAGAAGGACGCTCTCACGGAGGCGGCACTGGCAACAGCGGAAGGGCGTTTTGTACATCCCGACTGGATAATCAGAAAACTGCGAGAGGACTGGCCTGAAGATTGGCAAAGCATTCTGCTGGAAGGCGCCAGGCAGCCACCGATGTGGCTGCGAGTCAACAAGTCGCAAATATCCCGCGAAGATTATCTGGCTGAACTACAGGGTCTCGAGGCGACAATTGGGGAGCACGCGCCAGAGTCAATTTGTCTTGCCCGGGCCGTCGATGTACACCAGTTGCCCGGGTTCGCGGATGGGTTGGTATCCGTACAGGATGCAGGCGCCCAACTCGCTGCTCACCTGGTTGAGCCGCTGGTCGGGCAACGCGTGCTTGACGCCTGTGCCGCACCCGGTGGCAAGACCTGCCATATGCTGGAACTATGCCCGGAAACCGAAGTGACCGCACTCGATAGCTCGGTCGATCGTATGGAAAAGCTTACAGAAAATCTCCACCGGCTTCATCTCAACGCGAATCTTCTAAGTGCGGACGCCACTGAAACCGACGACTGGTGGGACGGCAAAGCCTTTGACGCGATCTTGCTGGACGCGCCATGTACAGCCACGGGTGTTATCCGCCGGCACCCCGATATCAAGTTATTGAGACGACCGGGTGATGTTGCAACGCTCGCGAAAAAGCAGTCGGATCTTCTCGATGCACTGTGGCCACTGCTCGCGCCTGGTGGAAAACTTGTCTATTGCACCTGCTCCGTATTCCCCGATGAGGGTGCTGGTCAGCTTCGTCGCTTTGTGTCCCGCAATGCCGATTCCGCACTGCGCCCGATGGACGTGGGATGGGGTCGGGAAGCAGATCCGGGACGCCAGATTTTTCCCGGTGAGGCAGGCATGGACGGCTTCTATTATGCTTGTCTGGTCAAGCCGGACGGATAAATGAACAAGACAATCGCGCAGTACAGAAGACCAGGGCGGGGACGGGCGTTGATAAGCCTGTTTGTCGTGCTTGTACTCGCGCAATTTTCGCCGTCGGCACAGGGTGCAAAATCGAAGGGTGGCGTGGAGGTTCGCTCGGCCTACGCGGAGATCGAAGAAGGCGTTTATTACATACGGGCGCGTCTTGACTACACGCTTGGATCATCGGCTCTGGAGGCTCTTAGAAACGGCGTCACCCTGAATATCGAATTACAGATCTACGTCAACCGCGTAAGGCGTTTTATCTGGGACGATACGGTGGCTGATCTCAGACAGCGCTACCAGCTCAGTTTTCACGCCCTTACGCAACGCTATCTTGTCGCCAATCTGAATAGCGGGGGGAGAGAGTCTTTTGGCGACCTCAGCTCGGCACTCCTGCACTTGGGTGATGTAGGTCATCTGCCGGTGATTGATCAGGCCTTGCTGGATCAGGATGACCGCTACCAGGTTGGTTTGAGGGCGGTTGTGGACGTAAGGGAATTGCCCGGACCGTTGAACTGGATTTCACGGGTGTGGGGAAACTGGCGCATCGTTAGCGAGTGGTACACGTGGCCTCTGAGACAGTAAGACGAGCGGGTCAGATCGCGCTTGCAGTCCTGGGGCTGCTTTTTTGGCTGGGATCAATGTGGCTCCTCGCTCGATCGACCCGGGGCGCCGATCAGTTTGGTCAGCTTTATGGGTGGCTGTTCCTGGTCAATGTGGCCGGCGCACTCACTTTGCTGGTTCTGATCGTCAGCAATCTTGTCCGGCTGGTTCGCGAATACAAGCAAAACGTGCCGGGGTCCCGTCTCAAATCGAGGATGGTGGCGACATTTGCGATCCTCTCGGTCCTGCCGTTATTGCTGGTCTACTACTTCGCCGTCCAGTTCATGAACCGCGGTATCGAAAGCTGGTTCAGCGTCGATGTAGAGAAAGGACTCGGCGATGCTCTGAATCTGAGCCGGGCGACGCTGGAAATTCAGATGAGAGAGTATCTTGAGGAAACGCACACGATAGCGAAACAGCTGGTTGGCCGGTCCAGCGCAAACCTGGCAGCAACAATAGCCCGGCAACAAGGGCGGAGTGGCGCACTCGAAATCACCGTTTTCGGGTCGAACAGTCGAATCATTGCGTCCATGTCGGATCGCGCCGATCTTACGATACTGGCGAGACCGGATGAAGAAGTGATGATGCAAATCGGTCGTGGTGAATCATTCGTGGGGCTGGAGCCGACCGCCGATGGCGGATACAGGGTGCGGACGGCCGCGTTGATCCCCCGCCAGGACCCCTTCTCCGAGCGGCGAATCGTCCTGGCAATCTTTCCGGTTTCGGAGCGTCTGAGTTCGCTGGCGAATGCCGTGCAGCGCTCCTACTCGGACTATGGCGAACTCTCCTATATGCGTCGTTTGCTCAAGTACAGCCTGACGCTGACGCTGACGCTGGTGGTGTTGGTTTCATTGTTGATGGCGGTGTGGGGTGCGTTCTTCTTTTCACGCCGGCTCGTGGCGCCGATACAGAACCTGATCATGGGGACCCGTTCGGTAGCGAAGGGTGATTTCGATACACAATTGCCACTGCCCGCGAACGACGATATGGGCTTCCTGGTGCGTTCGTTCAACGAGATGACTCGCAGGCTGGCTGGTGCGCGAGAACTTGCCAGCGCGAGTCAGATTGCCGTAGAGAACGAAAGGGCATATCTGGCGATTATCCTGGGACGTCTTTCGACCGGGGTCATCTCATTGGAGAGAGACACTCGTCTACGGACTGCCAACGAAGCGGCAAGCTCGATTCTTGGTGTCAGTCTTGATGAATTCATTGGCCGACCGTTCGACAAGGCAGCTGATGGCCATCCTCTTCTCGAGCAGTTTGTCGAGGCAGGTCGACAACATCTCGCCAAAGGCGATACCGACTGGCGTGAGCAACTGGTGCTGCATGGTGAGGTCGGCAGGCGCATCCTCATGTGTGCCTGCTCAGCACTGCCGGATGAGGAGGGCAGGACTCGCGGATACGTGATTGTCTTCGATGATATAACGGCCCTGATACAGGCCCAGCGTGACGCGGCGTGGGGTGAGGTCGCACGGCGGCTTGCACACGAGATCAAGAACCCATTGACGCCGATCCAGCTCTCTGCCGAGAGGATACGCAGGCGTTTCCTGGGTCGGATGAATGAGCAGGATTCACAGATGATGGAACGTGCCACGAGGACGATCGTCCAGCAGGTCGAGGCAATGAAGGAAATGGTCAATGCTTTCGGAGAGTATGCGCGGGCCCCGGGGATGGACCTCGCTCCGGTCGATCTGAACCATCTCGTCACTGAGGTTACGGATCTTTACCGTTCGCGTGAAATTGCCGTGGATATCGAACTGGATCTGGACGCGGACGTGGGCATTGTCGAAGTTGATCCGGTCCGGACGCGGCAGATATTCCATAATCTGCTGGGTAACGCGGTTGAAGCGCTGGAGTCCCAAAGCGGGGGCCGGGTGACCGTGCGTACGCAGGCCGATATGGAAGGCGGACACAAGGTCGTGCGAGTCCTTGTCGAGGACAACGGACCGGGCTTTTCCAGGGACTTGATTGAGCATGTATTCGATCCCTATGTCACGAATAAGCCGAAGGGAACAGGCCTGGGTCTGGCGATTGTGAAAAAACTCGTCGAGGAACACGGAGGCCGTGTCGAGGCCTCGAACAAGGAAGATGGAGGGGCGCGGCTGATGTTGGTTCTGCCCACGGATAAAGAGTCACGCGTGGCCATGGTCAAACGGGAATTACATTCCGCCGAGTACCGGAGAGAAAGAGTATGAGTACGGCACGTATACTGGTGGTCGATGACGAGGCGGACATACGAAGTCTGCTCGACGAGATTCTCACAGAGGAGGGATATTCGGTACAGGTGGCGGCGGATGCGGTGCAGGCGAGAGCCAGGCGAGCCAGCGAACCTCTCGATCTTGTGCTGCTCGATATCTGGATGCCCGAAACCGACGGGATCACCTTGTTGCGTGAATGGTCTGCAGACGAGGACCTGACACCTTGCCCTGTCGTCATGATGTCGGGGCACGGTACCGTTGAGACAGCGGTCGAAGCCACAAGACTGGGGGCGTTCGACTTTATAGAGAAGCCGGTTTCGCTGGCCAAGTTGCTGCGTGTGGTTGAAAGGGCTTTGGCCTCTGACGGTGCTGGGCCGAGGACGAAACCGGGACGAATGATTCCACATCTGCTGACGCCCGTCGGTAAGAGTCGCGCCATGCAGATGCTGCGCGAAAGCGTCGAGAAAGTTGCCGTCCACGATACCTCGGTCATCTTTGTCGGTGAGAATGGGACGGGCAGGGAAGCGTTTGCGCGTTATCTGCACTCCCTGAGTCCGCTCGCGGACAAGCCATTCGTGACGGTGGTAGCCGCCGCCCTGACCGACCACGATGCGGAACAACGATTGCTCGGCCATGTTGACCCTGATGGTCAGAGCGTCAACGGATATCTGCAACAGGCGGAAGGCGGGATTCTGTTCATCAACGAGTTGGGCGATCTGGGGCCGGTCGCACAGACGGTACTGCTTGCCGCATTTGAATCCGGAAGCTACATGCCTGTCGGTGGAACAGTGCCGATCGAGACGCAAGTCCGCGTTCTGAGTTCGGCGCGGCCAGAGTTCGATACGACAAGGGCACATCCGTTTCGAGGTGATCTGAAATCGCTTCTCAATGTTATTTCGCTACGCGTCCCCTCTCTTTGTGACTATGCGGAGGACGTCCCTGAATTACTGCGTTATTACGTCGACAAGCTGATCGACATGGAGGGTCTTTCCTTTCGCAGATTCAGCGTAGCGGCACAGAATCGATTGCGGAACTATCCCTGGCCTGGAAATGTGCGTGAGCTCAAGAATCTCGTGCACCGCATGCTGATCATGGGCCGTGGGGAGGAAATCACGCTCGAGGAGATAGAGGACCTGCTCGTCAGCGATGCAACGACAGGCGAGCCCCTGGTAAAACAGGATCTTCTTGCATTGCCGCTACGTGAAGCCAGGGAGAAATTCGAGCGCGCCTACCTGACGCAGCAGCTGATACTGTGTGAAGGCAAGGTTGGGCGACTGGCCAAGCGCGTGGGTATGGAGAGAACACACCTCTACCGCAAACTAAGATCACTCGGTATCGATTTTCGACAGGCCGTTACGGACGACTAGCGTGGAAGGATCTTGCCCGTGTCATCGAATACGGGGCTGCTGTCCGGAAAATCCTCGGCGCTTAACTGTTGCATCCGGCTGGCCACCTCCATGCCGGAGTCGGTAACCGGGCCACGCGGTCGTCGCTGTCTGTACGAGTGAATCCGGCCTTCGAGGAACCGGCCTTCCCGGTCGACCTGCACGACCAGCAAGGGAGCCAGTCCGTTTATGCCAGTGACGCGGATGCCGTAATAGGTTGCAAAGTTACCAAGGCTGTATGCAATCAGACGGTCCTTGTAGACCTCGATGCCCCTCGGTACATGCGGTCCGTGACCGATAACCAGATCGGCGCCGGCATCGACCACTGTCCTGGAGAACAAAGCGACATCGCCACGATTCTCACCGCGAAAATGCTCTTCTTCAAATGGCACGTGGGATACATCGCCCGCTTCACCACCCGCGTGGATGGAGACGATGACGATGTCGTGATCGCTGGCAAGTTCCTTCACCAGCAGCGCCGCGGCCGGAATATCAAGCAGGTCGTTTGCACCCTTGAATGGCGCCAAGGCGATCATGGCGATACGACTGCCATCGACCTCCCAGCTTGCGACGTCGCCAATCCTGCCCGAATGATGGATGCCGCGGGCCGCCAGCGCTTCCATGCTGGATGTCCTGCCTTCCTCGCCAAAATCACGGGCATGATTATTCGCCAGGCTCATCACCGTAAATCCCGCCTTTGCAAAAAGATCGGCGTAGCGTGTAGGTGACCGGAACAGATAGCAGGAGCCTGGATCGCTGCACGTCTTGACCGGTTCTCCTCCATCCAGCAGCACACCTTCAAGATTGCCAAAAGCGATATCGACCCCGGACAGAATCGGCGTCGGGTCAGCCAGCAGCGAGGCGCCATCGTCTTCCGCAAGACGATGACTGGGGAAATCAGTGCCCAGCATCATGTCGCCGACCGCCGCGATCGTTAGCGGTCGCAACGAAACCGAATCCTCAGCGGCTTGTGTCTCCTGCGCTGTCGCGGTCAATGGCACGATGGCGAGCAGGCTGATGAGCAGACAGCTACGGACAGATACTTTCATTACTGCTACTCCTTTGCTCTCACGAGCATGGTCTGAATCTTCTCAGCCTCAAGTCTGGAACGAAGCCGGTTCACCTCGTCGAGATTATCGACCGGGCCTACCCGCACTCTGTACCATGTCTGATTTTCTTTGATGGTGACGCGCTGAATGGACGCCGTCACACCCAGCAGCGCCAGGGTTGCCTTGCGCCGATCTGCATCGGCGTGCTTCTGAAACGAGCCCGCCTGCAGGTAGTAGGTGCCTGGGGTCTTGCTGACGCCGGCAGCGGCGGATTGCCCGCTGCGGGCTGCCTTCTCTTCCGGTACCAACTCCTCTTTCTCGGTCAGAATGGTGTAGAAATCGAACTCGAGTTCGGAATCATCGATTGGCTCGGGTTCCTGCGCCGCCGGCCTTGCCGGCAAGGGGTCTTGATCGCGCGCGCCATCCGGAGTCTTACCCTGGTGATACAGATGAACGAGTACCGCCACGACCAGTCCGAGCGCGAGGCCGGTGCCAAAGGAGCCGCCGCCCTTGCCTTTTTTCTTTGGTCTTCTGCGATGTTTGTAGTCGCGTGCCATTACATGGCCTCAGGTGCCGATACGCCCACCAGGGCCAGGGCATTCCTGAGCACATGACGGACTGCGGTGATCAACGCCAGTCGTGCGTTTCGCAGGTCCTCGTCATCAACAAGAAATGTGTGGGCGTTGTAGTAAGTATGAAATTCATTTGCCAGCTCACGCAAATAGTGGACGATATTCTGTGGCGCCCTGTTGGCGGCGGCCAGTTCCACGACCTCGGGAAACCGACTCAGGGATGTCATCAGGGAAATCTCGTTCGATTCCACCAGGCAACTGAGACTGGCAACCCCGTCCTCGATTCTCCAGCCCAGCTTCTTTTCGTCCAGCTGACGAAATACGCTGCATATCCTGGCATGAGCATATTGAATGTAATAGACGGGATTCTCGTTACTTCTCGATTTGGCCAGTTCGAGATCGAAATCCAGGTGTTGATCGTATGAACGCATTACATAGAAGAATCTCGCGGCGTCGTTGCCAACTTCGTTCCGGAGTTCGCGCAGCGTGACGAACTCGCCCGAGCGTGTCGACATCTGTACCTTTTCTCCACCGCGATACAAGATTGCGAACTGGATCAGGCGCACCTCGAGACTATCGGGCGCCTGCCCCGTCGCCTCCAGTCCGGCCCGGACTCGTGCTACATAGCCGTGGTGGTCCGCACCCAGAACATCCAGCAACAGGTCAAAGCCCCGGGTTCGCTTATCGAGATGGTAGGCAATATCGGAGGCGATATAAGTGGTGAGGCCGTTCTCGCGCACGATCACGCGGTCCTTCTCATCACCAAACCGCGTCGCCCTGAACCACAACGCGCCATCCTGCTCGTAGACCGAATCCTCCTTTCGAAGCTGTTCAATCGTCCCGGCGACACGACCGCTCTCCATAAGACTTCTTTCGGAGAACCATTCATCGATCGACACGCCGAATTCGGACAGATCGTTCCTGATATCTTCCAGAATCTCTTTCAGACCGGCGTCCAGGATGTATCGGCGGTCGGTTTCTCCAAGCAGCGCGCGCATCCTCTCTATGAGGGCGTCGACATGTGCTTCCTTGTCGCCCTCAGGAGCGTCCGCCGGCAGTCCTTCGAGAAGATCCGCAGCAGGTCGGTGAAATCTATCCGCTTCGGCTTCCCTGAGGCCGGCGGCAATGTGCCCGATATACTCGCCGCGATAACCATTGGAAGGAAATGGGATGGATTCGCCGCACAGCTCCAGATAACGAATCCACACGCTGACCGCGAGAATATCCATCTGCCGACCGGCGTCATTTACATAGTATTCGCGATGAACCCGGTGACCGATGGTCTCCAGCAGATTGGCGACGCTGGCGCCGTAGGCGGCGAGGCGACCATGACCGACATGCAGCGGGCCGGTTGGATTGGCCGATATGAACTCGACGATGACCGACGTTGCGTTGCCGATATCCGATCTGCCGTAGTGATCACCCTGTTCGATAATCGCCCTGGTTTCGCTACACAGGGCCTGCGCCGTCAGTCTGAAGTTGATAAACCCCGGACCCGCTATCTCGACTGAGGCGATCATTTCCGATGGCTTTATCGCATCTATCAGGGCCTGGGCTATTTCCCTGGGATTCCTGCGCGCCGGCTTTGCCATCGACATGGCGATATTGCAGGCGAAGTCACCGTGACGCGGATCGCGTGCCCGATCAATCTGGATGCTCGAACCTGCCAGTTCAGGCGGTAGTTCGCCACTCTCGCACAGCGAGTCGATGGCCTCCGAGACCAGTGATGCAATCGTTTGCTTCATGAAGGATTTCGTTGATGACTATCAGTACGCAAGGGCAGGGATTCTAACGTGAGGGATGACAATTAGGGAGTAATGGCAGTCAGAACAATTCGACCGGGTCCACATCCACGGACCATCGCACCCGGCGGGCCTCCGGCAGGCCTTCGATTTTCTTTACAAGCTGTGCAAGCCGGGTGTGCAGTTGCCGGCGATCAGGCGACCTTATCAATAGCTGTGCCCGGTAACGGCCTGCCAGTCTTTCCATCGGCGACGGGGCGGGTCCCAGGACCAGGACGGGTGGCTTCATCAGGCGTTCGGCCTGCAGGCGACATTTGTTCAGAAAGATGCGGGGATCCGATTGACGAGGCGCTTCGGCACGGATCAGCACCAGGTGGCTGAAAGGCGGCCACACCGCCGCCTCGCGTTCACACAAGGCGGCTGTCGAGAATTGCTCATAGCCTCCGTTGATGAGGCAGGTGAGGAGGGGGTGGTCCGGAAAGGCAGTCTGGATGAGCACTTCACCGCCGCGCTCGCCTCTACCGGCTCTGCCGGCCACCTGCAGGATGTTCTGTGCCAGTCTCTCGTCGCTACGGAAATCTGTTCCAAACAGACCCTGATCGGCGTTGAGCACACCCACCAGGGTGACCGCTGGAAAATCATGGCCTTTGGTCAGCATCTGGGTGCCAACCAGAATCTCGGTACGCCGTTCACGCATGTCGGAAAGGATCTTGTCCAGCGCGCCCTTATTCCTCGTCGTATCCCTGTCGATACGGGCGATTCGGGCTTTTGGAAAATGTCTTTCAAGGGTTTCCTCGACGCGTTCGGTTCCCTGGCCGGACGGTATGAGCGGTGATCCGCACTCGAGGCAGACCCCGGGCGGGTCGGATTCCCGTCCACAATGGTGGCAGCGCAGGCGAGCCGGGTTCTGGTGCAGCGTCATCCGGGCGTCGCAGCGGGGACACTCGGCAACCCAGCCGCACCCCGTACACATCAATGTCGGCGCATATCCCCTGCGGTTCAAAAACAGGATCACCTGGCCTTTTGCTGCCAGGTGTGAATCGATCGCTTGCAGCATCGTTGCGGTCAGACCGTTGCGTGCCGGCATCACCCTCAGGTCGATGACGCGCATGTGGGGATGCGATGCCTGGCCCGGCCGCTCCGGCAGGAACAAACTCCTGTAGCGGTCGCGGCTTGCATTCTGCAGCGTTTCCAAAGATGGGGTCGCCGACCCCAGGACCACGGGAACCGATTCAAGACGGCCCCGCACGACGGCCAGATCCCTGGCTGAATAACGAAAGCCCTCCTGTTGTTTCAGGGACGGGTCATGTTCTTCGTCGACGACGATGATGCCGCAATTGCGCAAGGGTGTGAATATTGCGGAACGGGTTCCGATGACGACCTCGGCCCGGCCTGATCGTGCGTCGCGCCAGGACGCCAGCCTGTCTGTGGCCGACAGGCCGGAGTGCATGATCGCGACCGGCCGGTTGAAGCGTCTGCTGAATCTTTCCACCAGCTGCGGCGTCAGACTGATCTCGGGCACGATCACCAGCGCCTGCATGCCATCCTCGATAACCCGCTCGATCGCACGCAGGTAAACCTCCGTTTTTCCGCTGCCGGTGACACCGAATAGCATCAGGGTCCCGAAGCGGCCCATGCCTGCAACGATCGAATCGACGGCCTTCTGTTGATCAACGGTCAGTTCAGGTCCGGTCTCAAAGGCCCGGCTGGTCTGTGGATCTACTTCAGCGGCAACGACTACGGACTCGACAAGGCCGTTCTTCAGTGCCCGACGGAGTACCGATTTCCAGTCCTTGCCGAGAGCGGCCAGCCGGCTGTCCGACTCAACAACCAGTTTTTCACCCAGCACCGCGATGAGCGCTGCCTGCCTGGGTGCGCGCCGTGTGAGTGTTTCGAGATCAACAGCCTTGCCTTTCCCGGTCAGACGGTATGCAGTTGCTGGTGTCTGAAGCGGTCGGCCCTTTCGAAGCAGCGTTGGAAGCGCAGCAGCGCAAACCTCGCCATGTGGATGGACGTAGTAATCAGACGCCCAGGCGAGAAGTTCGAGCATCCGATCATTGAGCAAGGGTTCCTCATCGAGAACGGCCTCGACACGTCGCAGTCTCGACAAGGGCAAATCGCTGTCGCGACAACAGGCCACAACTATCCCGATCGTATTTTTGCGACCAAATCGCACTCGCACCCGGGTGCCCGCAGCGACGTTGTCAGCACCCCTGGCAGGCAGGTAGTCGAACAGTTTTCTGAGGGGCACGTCGATGGCGACCCTGAGGATCTGTTCGCGCTCCGGCTCAGTCATATTTTTGTCCACAGAAGCTGTGGATAACTCTGTTAGTTGTTCGGGGCAAATCTACTTTTACCTATATTTTTGTACGCCAAACACCGGATTGATTAATTTTTGCGCACTGTTTGTGAAAACTTTTATTTATTAACAAGTTAAAAGCCTTATCAAAGGCTCGATATAAAGTCATGTCACCGCAATACCATAGTAAACGGGCCAAATGTGCATAAGTCCCCCGGACGAATACCGGGATTGTGGTCCCGGGCAGTGTCAACCGCGGGTCCTGTCATGCGTTTTCAACAACAGAGGCGGGCTTTTGGAGCGGACGGATCGCATTACGGCAGAATGCCCGAAGAGGTCCCGCTGAGCCAGCTGTTTCCGCCAGGTGTCGAAGTAGCATAATGGAGCGGGGGATGTCTCAGGGCGAGAGGAGAATTCGCTGGATAACACAGTCGAGCTTGATGCTTTTCTCCGCTCTGTGGAACGCAAGGCGGTCGTCATGGCGAGAGGCATGATCGCAGATCGGGAAGAGGCGCTGGATATCGTGCAGGATGCGATGATGCGCTTTGTTCGGAGCTACAGTGATCGCCCGGAGAAGGAATGGCGACCGCTGTTTTTCAGGATCGTGATCAACCGCGTGAGGGATTGGCAGAGGCGAAAGCGCGTATCGTCCAGGATCATGAGCTGGTTCAGGGCGGGTGACCAGGATCCGGTCGAGACCGCCCCGGCCGCGCCGACGGAGTCTCCGGAAGCCATGGCAATTGCTGATGAGTCCTTACTGGAGCTGGAGCGTGGTGTCAGGGACTTGTCCACTCGTCAACAACAGGCCTTTGTGTTGCGCTGTCTTGAAGGCATGAATGTTGCGGCGACCGCCGAGGTCATGAGATGTTCCACTGGCAGCGTCAAGACGCATTATTCGCGAGCGCTGGCTTCCCTGCGTGCGCGACTCGGGAGTGAAAATCATGGGTGATTCGCACAACGATGATCTGCAGCGTAAGGCCCGTGAGTCATACGATCGGGCAGTGGCACAACTCGATTTCGAGACAATCGCGCGTCTGGAAAAAGCGCGACGCCTGGCGATCGATGATTTGTCCGGCCGTTCGAAATGGTTGAACCTGGGTCCGGGAACCTGGCTGCCAGCGGCCGTGGCAACGGGCATTGGTACGCTTGCGATCGGCTGGCTCATCCTGGCGTACCTGGGTGAATCAGCCGAAGTCTTCGCAGACGACGCGATGGCTGACGATATCGAAATCATGCTTGCCGGCGAGAATCTGGATTTACTGGAGGATCTGGATTTTTATCTCTGGCTGGCGACACAGCCGGATGTTGGCTGATTCAGTGCAAGGCAAACCGACAACACTGGCATCGGTCGCCATCGGGGTCGTACTTGCGTGTACTGCGACCCATGGTCTCGGCGACGAGGAAACGATGCCGGATGAAGATCTGCTGGAGTTTCTCGCTAGCTGGGAAGAGGGTGACCAGGACTGGCTGACAATAGCCCTGGAGATGGCGACGGCAGAGGACGCGGAGGGATCCGGGAAGATACCCGGATCCGCGGAGACAGACGATGAAAATGAATAGATATTTTTCTGCGATGGTCTTGCTGGCCGCACTGGCAAACATGCAACTGGCAGTCGGAGAATCATGGCAGGATCTTGACCCGGACCAGCAGAGGATACTGAGATCATTCGCGGGTCGATGGGAATCGATGCCTGGCGATCGCCAGGAGAGTCTTGCCCGTGGTGCGCAACGCTGGCAGGGAATGTCTGATCAGGAGCGGGAACAGGCTCGCCACAGGTTTGGTCGCTGGAAACAACTCAGCCCGGCAGACAAAACCATGATCAGACAACGCTATGGCGACTTCCGCAAACTCCCGCCTGAAGAGCAGGAAAGTATCCGTCAACAGTTTCGCGGTTTCCTGGATATGCCACCGGAGCGGCAGCGGGAGCTACGGGAAAGATGGCAACAGATGTCACCTCAGGACAGGCAGGAGGCAAAGGACCGATGGCGCGGGATGACGCCCCGGGAGCGCGACAACACACGCGAACGGTGGCGCAATATGTCGCCCGATGAGCGCGACCGCATGCGAAGGATGTCGCCGTCTGAGAGACGCCGTGCCATCGATCGGTCTCGCCGCGGTGGTCCACGCAAGCGAGGTGGCTAGCCCCCGTGTTGGGGGCACAGGCGGCCTAGAGTTCCTTGACCGAACTGATGAGGTCGGTGGCTACCTGCTGGCCGTCGCCGTACAACATCCTCGTCTGGTCCAGATAGAAGAGCATATTTTCTATACCTGAAAATCCCTTGCCTTGCCCTCGTTTTACGACGATGACGTTGTGCGCGTGATCGGCATCGAGGATAGGCATCCCGTAGATCGGGCTACTTGGGTCGGATCGGGCGATCGGGTTGACGACATCGTTGGCCCCGATGACCAGGGCGACATCGGCTGAGTTGAATTCCGCGTTTATTTCTTCCAGATCGTAAATAAGGTCATACGGAACACCAGCTTCGGCGAGCAGAACATTCATGTGACCGGGCATACGACCCGCTACGGGATGAATGGCAAACTTAACCATGACACCGCGGGCGATCAGCAGTTGAGCCAGTTCCCAGATTTTGTGCTGTGCCTGGGCGACGGCCATGCCGTAGCCGGGAATGATGATGACCTTCTGCGCAAACGCCATCATGATACCGACGTCGTCCGCCTGTATCGGCCGCATGCTGCCGGATACTTCCTCGCTACCTTCCACCGCCACGTCGCCAAAACCGCTGAACAGGACACTGCCCACGGAACGGTTCATGGCCTTGGCCATCAGTTGAGTCAGCAGGGTTCCGGCTGAACCAACGACCGTGCCCGCGATAATCATCGCGGGATTCTGGAGGACGAAACCCTCGAAGGCGACGGCCAGACCGGTCAGGGCGTTGTAGAGCGAGATCACCACCGGCATGTCGGCCCCGCCGATGGGTACCGTGATGAGAATTCCCGCGACCAGTGCGAGGATAAAGAAGATCAGGATCGTATTGAAACCCGCGGAATGCGCGACGACGATAAATCCGCCGAAAAGCACGGCCAATGCCATCACTATGGCATTTACCTTGTTCTGAGCGACAAAACGGATCGGCTTCGTCATCCACCCCTGTAACTTGGCGAAGGCAATCAGACTGCCGGAGAACGAAACAGACCCGATCAACCCACCCAGTACGGCAAGCGTCGTTATCGTTGTGCCGTGCTGACTGCCTTTCAACAACTCAACGGCGGCAATAGCAGCAGCAGCGCCACCGCCCATGCCGTTATAAAGGGCGATCATTTGCGGCATATCGGTCATGGCGACTTTCTTGCCGCTGACCCATGCAACGCCGCCGCCGATCGCGATCGCCAGGATCATGAGCGAATAATTACCCATGCCCGGCCAGAGGAAGGTAACCACGGTCGCCAGCACCATGCCGGCGCCGGCCCATACAATGCCGCCACGGGCGGTGACCGGCGAGCTCATTTTCTTGAGCCCCATAATGAAAAGAGCCGCAGCCAGGAAATAGCTTATCTGGATAAGGAGGCTGGCCATGCCGGAGGTCGTTGCGCCAGTCATTGGCTCTTCTCCCCGCTGGTCTTGAACATCTCCAGCATTCGCTCTGTCACGACATAACCGCCGACAGCGTTACCGGCCGCCAAAGCGACGCCGACGAAACCGATGATCTGCTCAACGGTGGTCTCTGCGCTGCCCAGCGCGACCATGGCGCCTACCAGCACAATACCGTGTACGAAATTGGAGCCGGACATGAGCGGCGTGTGAAGGATGACTGGTACTTTGGCGATGATCTCGTAGCCGGTAAACGCCGCGAGCATGAAGATATAGAGTGCGATGAATCCGGTAATCATTTGTCGTCTCCCTCTTGTCGGCTCGGGATCGACTCCCTGGTTGCCTCGTGGCGGATTTCCCCGGCGTGCGTCAACACGCTACCGGCGAATACCTCGTCCTCCCAGTCGATGGCGAGCTCGCCGTCGCTGATCGCCGGTTGTATGAAGTTGAACAGGTTCCTGGCCAGCATGTCGCTGGCATGATGGCCAAGAGTCGCCGAAAGATTGGCAGGTCCCACGATCGTGACACCGTCAACTACGATCGTCTCCCCGGCTTGCGTCAATTCGCAGTTGCCCCCGGATTCCGCAGCGAGGTCTACTATCACGGCGCCCGGTTTCATCCGGCGCACCACATCCGCCGGAATAATCATCGGCGCCTGTCGTCCGGGAATGGCGGCTGTTGTAATTACCGCATCTGCCGCCGCAATGTGATCGGCCAGAATCCTTTGCTGCTCGGCCTTCTCCTCGTCCGTCAGTTCGCGGGCATAGCCGCCTTCGCCTTCGGCCTTAATGCCGGTATCGACAAACTTCGCACCCAGCGACTCGATCTGCTCCCGTGTCGCTGAGCGAACATCGTAGCCTTCGATCATCGCGCCCAGCCTGCGCGCGGTGGCGATGGCCTGCAGGCCTGCGACTCCGGCGCCGATGACGAGCACCTGGGCCGGTCTGATCGTGCCTGCGGCCGTCGTCAACATGGGGAAGAACCGGTCGAGGTTCTGGGCGGCCAGAAGGGCGGCACGGTAGCCGGCAACCGATGCCTGAGATGACAGTACGTCCATCGACTGGGCTCGCGAAATACGCGGCACCAACTCCATTGAGAAACTGGTAATCTTTCGGTCCTGAAGAATGCGGACAAGGCTGGCTTGTCGATGGGGCTGCAAGAGCCCGATCAGCACAGCGTCATGCCTTAGAAGCCTGGCGTCCTCTTCCGTTGGCGGTCCCACCGTCAGCAACAGGTCCGCCGCCTCGAGTACCGCGCCACGCTCCCGGAAATCCACATCCTCGTATGCACTGTCTTCGAGATACAGACCGGCGCCGATTCCACTTTCAGCGATAATCGTGGCACCAAGGCCGGTGTACTTTTTTACGATTTCCGGCACCAGTGGCGTACGGGTTTCCCCTTCCGCCTTGTCACGGACCACGCCAATCGTCACACCCATACCTGCTCTCCATCAGTCCGGTTCAGATGTGAACCGCAATCCGCCAATTTTAGTCGCTTACGCGGCCGATGCCAGCATCTTTGCCCGGTATTTCTCATCAGATTGTTCTGCAGCCTGAATCGCCGGCTGGAAAACCGGCGATAGAATACATCGTGGCGCGCAGCGTCGGTTTGATTTCAGGCTCCTGTGGTGCTCACACTCGCTGCCACCATGGATACGCAATCGACCCGAATTCTGGTGAAATATGCGCGCCGGGTTTGATTTTCCTCCCGCGTTCTGGAATAACTCCGCATGGCGAACGGGATAGATGGAACGCCTTATCTACTGATTGATCACCGGGTCAACGATGGAGACAGCGCTTAACCAACAGATTTTGAGAACCGATGTCGCGGGCATGCCGCTCGAGTGGGTGGATTACCGTGATGCGGTGCGTCTCTATTACACCGAGCAGGTGGCGTATGAATGTGGCACTACCTTGCTAAGGATATACGGTGGGACGAACGCCGCTTCCGGTAGCCGGTCGGTGATCAATATCAACTCGATCATCGCCACCAACGGGGCGCCCAGAATCAGTTTGCTGCGCGGTTCCAACTACACACCGCCGCTGAACAATTTCGCGCTTTTCAGAAGAGACGCCTTCCTGTGCATGTACTGCGGTGAGCGATTCCCTCCGCTGCGATTATCGCGCGATCACGTCACGCCGCTGTCGCGCGGTGGCAGAGATATCTGGACCAACGTCATCACGGCGTGTCGCAGATGCAATCATCACAAAGCCGGCCGCACGCCTGAACAGGCGGGAATGCAGTTGCTGGCTGTACCTTTCAGACCTACGTACCCCGAATATATCTACTTGAAGGGGCATCGCGTTCTGGCCGATCAAATGGAATATCTTCTGACACATTTTCCCCGCAGCAGCCCACTGCACCAGCGACTGTCGGAGTCGGGATTCATCGACTACACTGCGTGATCGCGGCGAGATACCCGGATCCGGCAGGAGCCGTCACCAGGCGCAAGCACCGATAATGATTCATCTGATAGATGCCAGTATCTATGTATTCCGTGCGTGGTTCTCGATCCCTGAGGATATGACCGATCCCGAGGGTCGACCGGTCAATGCGGCATACGGATACGCCCGGTTTCTGGGAGATCTGTTGGAACGCGAGCGACCGGATCGGCTGGCGGCGGCCTTTGATGAGAGTCTCACGAAGTCGTTCAGGAACCGGATTTACCCCGAGTACAAGGCAAACCGCGAGCCGTCGCCACCCGAGCTAAAGCGGCAGTTCGCCATCTGCAGGGAACTGACCGAGTTGCTGGGCGTGGCCCACTTCGCCCATCCGGAGTATGAAGCCGATGACATCATCGGCACCCTGAGCGAACACATGCGACAAAAAAAGATTGGCTCGGTGATCATTTCGAGAGACAAGGATCTCGCCCAACTCCTGCGCGAAGGCGACGAATTCTGGAACACGATCGACGGGCATCGACACGCTTATGGCGATATTGCAGCCAGATTTGGCGCACAGCCGGAGCGCATGGCGGATTACCAGGCCCTGGTCGGTGACAAGGTCGACAATATACAGGGCGTGCCGGGGGTCGGCGCCAAGACGGCCGGCGCATTGATGGAAGCCTTCGGCTCGCTGGAGGAAATCTTCGACAAGTTGGATGCGGTGGCGGAGTTGCCCATCAGGGGAGCGGCCTCGCTCGGTAGCAAACTCGAGGCACACAGGGAAACCGCGTTCCTGGCTCGACGGCTAACCCGCATAGCGATCGACATGCCGCTTGAGTACGACGACTCAGCGCTGACACCGCAACCGCCCCGGCTTCACGAATTGTTCGATCTCTATGATCGACTGGGTTTTGGCGATGGCCTGAGGTGGCAGGCAAAGCGTCTCGCCAGGGCTGACTGATGCCTGACTGGAGTGGGGTCGCGGAGGGCTTTTGCCAGGCAACCGGGGACAGTCTTGACGCGACCAGCGCCATTCCGGTCGCCGGTGGTTGTATCAATTCAGCGTGGCGCCTGCAGTCGTCCAAAGGTGCGGTTTTTGTAAAAACCAACAGCAATGACGGCCTGGAGATGTTCGAGGCGGAGGCGGCCGGGCTGCTCGAGTTGGCGCGGTCAGGCGGTGTACGGGTGCCGATGCCGCTGGCATGGGGCGTGTCGGACCAGGAAGCGTGGCTGGCCCTCGAATGGATAGAGCAGGGCCAGCCCGGACCAGACAGCCTGGCGCTGCTTGGTGACGGTCTGGCCCGGCAACACCGTTGCAGTGCCGATTCGTTTGGCTGGGTACGGGACAACACCATAGGGAGTACTCCCCAGGAAAACGCCCGCGGCGATGACTGGGCAAAGTTTTTCGCCACCCACCGTCTCGGGTTCCAGCTGGACCTGGCAGAAATCGGTGGTTTTGCCGGGCGGCTCATCCCCGGTGGTCGCCGTCTCGTCGAGGCCGTGCCTGCATTGCTGGCAGGTCACTGCCCACAGCCCTCACTGCTGCACGGCGATTTGTGGGGCGGCAACTGGTCATGTGATTCCGACGGTAAGCCCTGCATCTATGACCCCGCCGTCTACTACGGCGATCGCGAGACGGATATCGCGATGACCCGACTGTTCGGCGGGTTTGGTGCTGATTTCTATTCGGCCTACGCCAGCGCCTGGCCGTTGGAGCCTGACTTTGAGGTACGGGTCGACCTATACAATCTCTACCATGTACTCAACCATGTGAATCTGTTTGGCGCGAATTATCTGGATCAGGCCGAAAAAATGACTGGACGTCTTCTTGCAAAGGTATCGGCTTGATGTACCGGACCAGAACCTGCGGATTGATATGCATCATTGAAATTCGAGCCGGATGACCGACAATATCGACAACCGTGGGGCATCGGATCTCTTGTATCCCTGACCCGTATCACTGAAAGGAATTACTTGCGGAGAGCCGGCATGTCCGAAAAGCACATCACATCGATCCTCACCGAGGAGCGCAGGTTCGAGCCTTCAGCGCTGTTCACGGAAAAAGCACGCCTCACAGAGGAAAGCCTGAATGCGCTGTATGCAAAGGCCGATACGGACTATGTCGGTTTCTGGGCTGATCTGGCGCGCGAGAACCTGGATTGGGATAAGCCGTTTGAGGACACGCTCGATGAGTCGGCCGCACCAAATTACCGATGGTTCGCGGATGGCGAGTTGAATGTTTCATACAACTGCCTCGATCGACACCTGGAAACGCGTGGTGACAAGCCGGCTATTATTTTCGAAGGCGAGAAGGGTGATGTGACGACCCTCTCCTACCGGGATCTTCATGCTCGCGTGTGCCGCTTCGCCTCTGCCTTGCAGTCGCATGGAATTGGCAAAGGCGATCGCGTCATTATCTACATGCCGATGGTTCCCGAGGCTGTCATCGCCATGCAGTCCTGCGCCAGAATCGGCGCCGTCCACTCGGTGGTTTTCGGCGGGTTCTCCGCTGCGGCTCTGCGTGACCGCATAGAGGATACGGGCGCAAAAATGCTAATTACCGCCGACGGAGGAACCCGGGGTGGGCGCATCATCGAATTGAAAGCGGCAGTCAATATCGCTCTTGAAGGCGCAGCCACAACGGTGCAGACGGTGATTGTCCTCAAACGATCCGGCCAGGATGTGCCGATGGTCGAAGGGAGGGACGTGTGGTGGCACGATGTGGAGAAGGACGCCGCAGAGGATTGCGCGCCGGTATCGGTCGACGCCGAGCATCCGCTTTTCCTGCTCTACACCTCAGGGTCAACCGGAAAACCGAAGGGCATACAACACAGCAGTGCCGGTTATTTGTTGCATGCGCATCTCACCAATCTATGGGTCTTCGATCTCAGGGAGGATGACGTCTTCTGGTGTACCGCTGACGTAGGGTGGATCACCGGCCACACTTATGTTGCGTATGGGCCCTTGTCGGTCGGCGCGACCATTGTCATGTACGAAGGCGCTCCGACAGTTCCCGATGGGGGCCGGTTCTGGAAAATTTGTCAGGATCATTCAGTCACCGTGTTCTACACGGCGCCTACGGCGATACGGGCACTCATGAAACTGGGCGACGACATCCCCGCTCAATATGATCTTTCCAGCGTCAGGCTTCTCGGGACGGTCGGCGAACCCATCAACCCCGAAGCCTGGATCTGGTATCACACGTTTATCGGTAAGGAGCGGTGTCCGATCGTCGATACCTGGTGGCAGACCGAAACCGGGGGAATCATGATCAGCCCCATACCCGGAGTTACCGCAACCAAGCCGGGTAGCTGTACACGGCCGTTACCGGGTATTGTCGCGGACATCGTCGATGAGAGTGGCAAAACCGTTGACGAGGCGAATGCCGGCGGCTACCTGGTTGTGCGTAAACCATGGCCCGGCATGTTGCGCACCATCTGGGGCGATAACGAGCGCTATCTCAGCGCCTATTGGGATCGCTTCGATGGACTTTACCTGGCCGGCGACAGCGCACGACGCGACGAGGATGGATACTTCTGGATCATGGGGAGGATCGACGATGTCCTGAATGTCTCGGGGCACAGACTCGGTACGATGGAGGTCGAGTCAGCACTGGTGGCTCACCCCAGGGTTGCCGAGGCGGCTGTTGTCGGTCGGCCGCACGATGTGAAGGGAGAGGCAATTTTTGCCTACGTTGTCCTCAAGGTAGACAGCCAGGACTCTGATCCGGCAAGCCTGGCAGCAGAGTTGCGTGCCTGGGTGGCACAACAGGTCGGACACATCGCCAAGCCGGACGATATCGTCTTCGCCGACAACCTGCCGAAGACACGATCGGGAAAAATCATGCGTCGTCTTCTACGCGCGACGGCCGCGGGAGAGGAGATCACGCAGGATACGTCGACGCTGGAAAACCCTGCGATACTGGATCAGTTGCGCTCCGCTTCGCACTAGGTATCAGCCAAAAGGAACGGCCGGATCCACTGCTGGATCCGGCCGTTTTCTTACAGTACGGGAACGAGTCGTTACTTCCTGGCTACGCGAGTCTCCGCCTCGTGTTCCAGCGCCGCTTTCATGTCATCAATAGTGATTACACGCGGTGAATGGGCGCCGACGATGGTGGTTACTTTGAAGTCACGTTTTGCCATCGCCGTGTCCAGTGCCCGGGTGTTGGAAATCGCGGGAGGCAAGGGGCCGGTCCGTGGCACTGCGATGTGGTCCGCCTCGAACATGATGCCTTCGTTCGGCAGATAGGCGACCAGCAAGTGCTCGCTATGGGGCGTCGGACCGATGTCGTGAATCTCGACCGTTCTCGAGCCGTCGCTCAGGATCTTCGATCCCCTGACGAATTCGAAGTTCGGTTTGGCGTCTTCGCCGGCCGCGTTGCGGAGAACCGTTTCGTGCTCTTCGACCGTCAGCACGATTGCCCCTTCCTCCGTATAGGCGGGCATGCCGAGTACGTGGTCATTGTGGTGGTGGGATATGACCGCATAGCGGATGGGCTTGTCGCCAACCACCTTCCTGAGTTCCGCAATGCGGTCCGGGATACCGGCGGTGCCGCCAACGGCGATGATGTGATCGTCCATCTCGACGAACATCGCGTAGGTACCGGTGCCACCGACGAGGTACACGCCCTCGCTGATTTCATTGAGGCTCAGCTCGTCCGGTGCAACGGCGTCAATATGCGCCAGGCTGGCGGGCACGCGTGTCAGGTCTTCGATGCTTTCGTTGATCCTGATCGACGAGTACTTCCAGTCCAGGTTCGAGTCACCGTTTACAAGCAGCTGGAAACGCCTGTTCAACGGAATGCCGTCAACTTCGTAGTAGTCCTCGAAGGAGTATTCGACAAGTCCGAAGGGTGGCAGAAGACGCTCACTACGAGTTAGCAGATGTGTCTCCTGATCGAAATAGAGGCTTAGCGCGGGACCCACCTGCATGACAAGCGTGATGACATCGTGTGGCCGACCGTCGACGTCAGCCTCGCCCAGCCAGTGTGAAGTATTGCCCCTGGCCTGAAGCTGTTTGACGAGCAACACGGATGTCACGCGAATAAACGGTCCGGATGTCGTGTCGTAATCAGGTTCCAGGACCGGCGCGGCCGTTCGAGCACGGTAGTTGAGCTGATAGCTGTCGTCGGCATTGATGATCTGACCGACGTTGAATTCAAAACCGGCGCCGGACCCTGAATTTCTCGAAACAAAAATCGAGTTCTCCAGATCGATCGCATTCAGAAGTTTGCCATGATTCGCATCCCAGGGCGGCTCCGGCTTGCGGCTCTGGTTGACCGCATAGCCTGTGGTGTCGGCCTCGACGATTAATGTTTTCAGACTGTCGAGTTTGTCGGCACCACCGTAGGCCTCGATAACCTGCTCGATGATCGCACGGGTCTTTTCTCCATTTTTCTGGGTGATATTGGTCGCGCCGGCGTGGCCGGCTAACAGGAGCGACACGGCGGTCGCGGTTGCCAGGATTTTCATTTCGTTTTCTCCAGATAATCAATAATCGACACATACGCGGTCGTATCGCTGCGCGAATCCGTGACTCACGCGCATGGTGGAGTGTGACAAGCCAGGTGGCGAACCGTTAGGGGTGACAGGGCAGGGAGAATGGAATCCGGGATGAAGTGACCGGTGGATCAGCTTCTCTATTCAAATAGAAGGGAACCTCTGATTTATTCTGGGCGAAGTAGATTGTGATCCAAAATGTTCAGATTTAAGGCGCGAATCGCACGTAATAGCTGGCTATTGCGAAGATTCGCAACGCAGAAGCCGGATATTTTGGACACAAGGTACGAGTTCATGAATAGATCAGAGGTTCCGAAGCCTGGACGATAACGATCGGCGTCTTTTCAGGCGCGCTTATCGTCAGCGCGGGTACACCCCGGACCGGGTCATCGGACGCCGTCGGAGCCAGCCTTGCCGAGCGCAGCTTATCCGCAGCCTGTTCCAGATCGACAGCCTCGAAAACGAGTGTGGGCTTCTCGCGTTTCGACGCGATAAAGAGACACAGGTCTATTCCGTCGCTGGTCAGGCTGACCTGGGCCTGGGGCGCCTGCTGCCGCCCGGTCGCCACGAATCCCTGCTGTTCCCAAAACGTGACTGACGCGTCCAGGTCATGAACCGGGTAACGATATTCGCTGAAAAACCCGCAGGCCGGTTTCGGAGCCTCGCCCGAAGGAGAATATGTCCTTGCCTCAAGCACGGTCAGCATCTGCCCGTCGGGATCCAGATAGCCAAGTTCATTGAATTCTTCGTATCCGGTTTTCACGAACTGCAGCTCGATACCTGCTTCGTCCAGGGTTGGCGCGAACGCCGCGATTCCCGGCAACACCCAGCACAATGCCGGGGAGACAAACTCGTATCCATGCAGACCCAGGGCGATGCGGCCGTCGCTCACTACCGCATAATGGTGGTCCCAGACATCGCCGGGCTCTGCCTCAACCAGGCCCATCCTTGTGTAGAAGTCGAGGGACGCTCTTACGTCCGGCGAATGGATGCTTATTTCGAGGAAGCGGCCTGGCAAGGTCATCGGTTCTGTACCGGATGTCGAACTTCAAGGCTCAGGCGCCGGCGCTTTTTGCGCGGCGTGCTGTTTCTCTTTGTTCGCTCTTATTTGATGCGAGATTCCAGGCTGGCGATGTCTCTGCCCAGCCCTGAACCTGTCGGATGACAAGTTGTGTCAGAAAGTTTATGTGATCCTTGCGGTTGTTAAGTGCAGGGACATAGCCGAGTGTCTCGCCACCTGCGGCCACGAACGACTGTCCATAGCGAATAACGATCTCTTCAAGCGTCTCCAGGCAATCGACAGAAAAACCGGGACAAACAACATCGATCTTCTTGCTGCCCCCTGCGGCCAGTTCCGCCAGGTGTTCTTCGGTATATGGCTTGAGCCACTCTTCCCGCCCGACCCGGGACTGAAAACTGATCGACCACTCATCCTGTTCGAGGAACAAAGCCTCGGCGAGTAATCGCGCTGTCTTTTGGCACTGGCAGTGATAGGGATCTCCGGCAAGCAAATAGCGGCGTGGCAGACCATGGAAACTCATCACCAGGTGTTCGCCGCGTCCCTGGGATGCCCAGTGTTCCCGGACGCTGGCAGAAAGCGCGCCGATATATCCGGCTTCGTCGTGGTATTGGGTGACGAAGCGGATTTCAGGTAGCCAGCGCCAATGCGTCAGCGCCTCGGCGACTGCGTCGAATGATGATGCCGTCGTGGTCGCCGAGTATTGCGGGTACAGCGGAAGAACGAGCAGTCGTCTGACGTTCTTCTCTCTTAGCTCCTCCAGCGCGGCACCGATTGATGGGTTGCCATAACGCATGCCAAGGGCGACCGGCACTAACACTGGCAGTGAGGCGGCAAGCATTTTTTCTATACTCTTGCGCTGTTGCAGGGAAGTAATCAGCAAAGGAGATCCCTCTGCGGTCCATACCTGGCGGTAGGCTTCCATGCTTTTTCGCGGTCGAACGCGCAGGATAAAGCCGTGCAGGATCAGCCACCAGAGCGCCCGCGGCATCTCGATGATTCTCGGATCCCACAGAAACTCGGCCAGATAGCGCCTCACCGCCGCCGGTGTTAATTCATCGGGTGTGCCGAGGTTGATCAGCAGGACGCCGAGCCGATCATCGCTCGCATGGTCGTAGTTCTCAGTTCCCAGATATCGCGGCATTCCGATTTCCGTTTGCGTTCCTCCAAAGGCTGGCTACATCATACCTGTCATGACAGGCGCGCATGCGAAGGCTTCGAACCTCTGCGCAACATCGGGGTAGCAAACAAATGAGCGGGAATACAAAGGCCAACCGACCGACCGAGGCGCAGGGCATGAGACGCAAGGCGCTGGTCCGTGATGCGATAATTTTCCAGGGTAAGCTGCTGATGGATGCGTTTAAAGACCTGATTCTCGGACCCGCTGCGCTTGTCACTGCGGTCATGGACCTGATCCGCCCCAGGGCGAGAAAGGATATGCGGTTCTACAGTGTGCTGCGTGCCGGCAAGCGGGCCGAACGAACCATCAATCTGTTCGAAGCCGCCACCGGTCCGGGGATGGAAGGGCACTGGACGGTGGATGACGTCATCAGGGAAGTGGAATCCAAATTGCGCGACAGGTATCGTTCGGGTCCCGTTTCGACGGCTACAAAACAGGCGATAGATCGAAGTATGCGGGCTGACAGCGAATCCGACGAGGATCGATCATGAAGAACATCAGATTCATTGTGGCTCTTGTGGCACTTGCTCCCCTGATTGCTGTGGCATTTCCTATCGATCTTGAAATGCATAGTCAGGGTATTGACGTCGAACCCACGACCAGCCAGATGGAAAAGATAACCGTCCTCCAGCTAATGAATCACGAGTCGTTCCCTGTCGATTGCTCCGTTCAATTCAAAAACGGGCCCGAGCTGGCGCGAAAACGTCGTGTAACGATCCGCGCAGGGGGGCGAAGCACCATCCAGTACACAGCGCAGAGGGCGGTGATTCGTCTCAAGGTGATGATCAGCTGCAGCGCGAGTGAAGAGCAGGACTAGATCAGCCCAGGGAACCTCTGATCTGTTCGCTAGGATTCGACATCCCTGCCGCTGATAAGGTCCTCCAGGCTCGGCGGCTCGTGACCCTTTCCGACCTGCCCTGACTTGAGTCGCCTGATGTAGTCCTTGTAGGCGCGCATGGCCTGGGATCCAAAGATCCACATAATGGGCACGTTTGCGAACAGCATTAGCCCGGTACCGATGCCGGTGAGGTTATCCAGCTCCTGGTCGGTTCGGATCATGCCGATGGTGGCGACGATGATCAGCAGGCAGTAGATGACTTTGTAGGTCATCACAAAACGACCGCCGGTCAGGTAGATGACTCCCTGCTCTCCATAATAGCTCCACGAAATCATTGTCGATATCGCGAAGAGCCAGGCGGCGAGCGTTACCAGCCACTTGCCGAGACCGTCGGCGACGCTGTCGAACGCTTTGGCGGTAAGCGTCGCCCCCTTATAGTCGGAGAACAGAGAACCGTCTACCAGGGCAGGCCTGACACTACTTTTGAGAGGGGTCCAATTGATTGTGGCTTGCCCGTCGATCACGCTACTCACTACGCCGAATATTTTGTGCAGGCGGTTAGCCGTTTGTACATTGTCATGCGCTTCGACAATAACGAATACACTCTCTCCGTCGTACCATGGTGAGCGACGATCCGGCGCCGGCATGCTTTGCAGGCTCCAGCGATCGGAATCAATCCGGACGATTTCCGGAGGCGTTGCAAATTCGATATCGGCACTTCGATTCCAAACGCCACTGGAGAGGATTACCAGCGCGGTGAACGTGCATACGACCAGCGTATCGATGAACGGCTCCAGACCCGCCACAATCGCCTCGCGAACAGGTTCCTTTGTCTTGGCCGCGGAATGCGCTATCGGTGAGGATCCCTGGCCCGCTTCGTTGGAAAACAAAGCGCGTTTCATGCCGAACAAAAAGGCATAAGCCATCGTCCCGCCGAGGAAGGCGCCACCCGACTCAGTCGGGTTAAAGGCCGAGCTGACGATCAGGTGGAGAGTGCCGATAATCTTGTCGGAATGGATGATCAGCACATAGGTGCCGGCGAGCAGATAGAGCGATACCATGATCGGTACGAGTCGGCCCGCGACTGCTCCGATTCTCTTGATCCCGCCGATGATGACTGTACCGACCAGCACTGACAGAACGATACCGGTCACGATGCCCGGGACGCCGAAATAGCTGTGGGTAATTTCCGCCACGTTCCAGGCCTGGAACATGTTGCCACCGGTAACGGTCGAGACAAGCAAGGTAATACAGAAAAAGCCGGCCAGCAGTTTTCCGGCGCCCTTGAGCCTGGGGTTAAGCAAAGGCAAGCCCTTGCTTACGACCCACATAGGCCCCCCGTGAGGATTATCGGCGTCGTCAATGTTCCGGTATAGCATCGACAGCGTGACTTCCGTCAGCTTGATCGCCATGCCGAAAAATCCGACGATCCACATCCAGAAGACGGCGCCGGGGCCGCCCAAAGAAATCGCCAGGGCGACGCCACCTATGTTGCCCAGACCGACCGTGGCGGACAACGCCGCTGACAGGGCCTGGAAATGATTGATGGCGCCGGGGTCGTCGGGGTCGTCGTAGCGGCCACGCAGAACGTGAAAGCCGTGCGTTAGTGCGCGGTATTGGCTGAAACCGCTCCAGACGGTAAAGGCGACGCCGGTCCCTAGCAATAACCACAGGACCGTATCGTGCCAGATGACGGCATTGATCGACGACATGATCGCGTTCAGATTTTCCATGGAGCCACCGACCGCATGCTTGTTATTGCTTTGTCAGACACCAGATGGCGCCACATCATGTCGGCTGCAGTTTGTGTTAGCAAGAAGCCCGCGCTGATGTCCCCTGTTTGTATCCTGTCAAAAGCTGCCATGTCGGCAAGGTTCGGGGCGGGAGAGTTTTCAGGCAACGGGGCACCGGGATAGCAAACGAAGGTCCCTTGTTAGCCCGGTTCGATCCACTGGCGTAGAATCCGCCGGCCCCGTCCGATCGATTATCGACATCTGGCGGTATCGACCCTATGCGTGCCCCATGAGCAAAGATCACCGCAGCGAAAGCGTCGCATCACAACTACGCGCCCTTGCCTTTCTGGCGGGTCCGCTGGTGGCCAACAATCTGGCAATCGCCGGGATGGGATTCGCCGACACAGTGATGGCCGGTCGCCTGGGCACGGTCGACCTGGCCGCGGTCGCCCTGGGCAGTAACCTGTGGATGGTCGCATTTCTGTTCGGCCTGGGTGTTCTGATGGCGATGAGCCCAACGGCCGCGCAAGCATTCGGGGCGGGCAGGTTGCGTGATGTGGGGAGCTACACGCGGCAATGCCTTTGGTTGAGCCAGGTTCTCGCATTGATCAGCATGCTGGCGCTTGGTCGTGCTGAGTGGTTGCTTGTCACCATCGGCGTGGATCCGTCGCTGATTCCCCTGACAGTCGGATATCTCGATGCAATAAGCTGGGGCCTGCCGGCCATGTATGCCTATCTGAGCCTTCGGTTTATGAGCGAGGGCGTGGGGTGGACGAGACCGATCGCCTATGTCGCCGGCCTCGCGCTGGTGGCCAACATAGGGCTCAACTGGGTACTGATGTTTGGAAAGCTGGGCTTTCCAGCCCTTGGCGCCGTTGGATGCGGCATCTCCAGTGCCGTGACGATGTGGATCATGCTGGCGACAATGGTTCGATACGTCTCGCGTCATCGTCGCTACCGCGAATTCCATCTCACCGAACGCTTCGAGCCACCCGACTGGCACAAGCTCAGGGAGCTGTTGGCGCTTGGATTGCCGATCACCGCCAGCGTGCTGTCCGAGGTCGGTCTGTTCAGCGCAGTCGGTTTGATCATGGGCACCCTGGGAGCGACCGTTGTCGCGGCCCATCAGATCGCTATCAACTATTCCGGGGTGATGTTCATGGTGCCGCTCGCCATCCATTCGGCGCTCACCATTCGGGTCGCCCATACTGTTGGTCGTGGCGAGCTCGTCGGTGCACAGCGCACCGGGTTTATTGGAATCGCTGCCTGTGGTGCGGTGATGATTTTTTCGGCCGTCACGATGCTGATATTCAGGGAGCATATCGCGTTTTTCTATAGTCAGGACGCGATGGTCGGACCCCTGGCTATCTCGTTGCTGGGGATGGCGATGTTTTTCCAGGTCTCCGATGGTCTGCAGGTCGGCGCGGCGGGAGCGCTGCGCGGTTACAAGGACACCAGGGTGCCCATGCTGCTGAATTTTGCATCCTACTGGCTGGTTGCGTTTCCTCTTGCCTGGTATCTGGGTATGGTTGCCAAGCTGGGGCCGAAGGCGATCTGGATCGCTATCATCGTAGGTCTTACGCTGACCGCCATCCTGCTCAATGTACGGTTTTTCTTCGTTTCCAGACGCAGGATCGAACTGCAAGACACGGGAGAACAGCAAAGGAACCTCTGATCTATTCATGAACTCGCACCTTGCGTCTAAAATGTCCAGCTTCCACGTTGCAAATCTTCGCAATAGCCAGCTATTACGTGCGATTCGCGCCTTGAATCTGAACATTTTGGATCACAATCTACTTCGCTCAGAATAAATCAGAGGTTCCTAAAGTGAAATATCGACAAGGCGCACACCGCCCCATACCAGTATTTCTGGCCATGATGATCGCCTGGCTGGCGTCTTTCGCCGCCGCGGCATCGGATCCTGCTGCAGTCGATGCTGCAGCCGCGGCATTGGAAGATCAGTTGATCGCATGGCGCCGAAATTTTCACGAATACCCGGAGTTGTCCAATCGTGAATTCGAAACCTCCGCCACGGTGGCCGATCATTTACGCAAGCTGGGCATGGAGGTTCGGACCGGAATCGCACATACAGGCGTCGTGGGTATCCTGAATCCCGGCAAGGAAGGGTCTGTCGTCGCCCTGCGGGCGGATATGGACGGGCTGCCGGTCACGGAAAAGACCGGTTTGTCCTTCGCGTCGGCAAAGCGAGCGACATTTAACGGTATGGAAACCGGCGTCATGCACGCCTGCGGTCACGACGCTCATATCGCCATTCTGATGGCGACCGCCGAGCTCCTGGCGGGCATGCGGGACGAGTTGCCCGGTAGCGTGATGTTTATCTTCCAGCCTGCGGAGGAAGGTGCGCCGGAGGGCGAAGAGGGTGGCGCGGCACTGATGCTGGAACAGGGTGTGTTCTCGAATCCGCAACCGGATGTGATTTTCGGCCTGCATGTGACATCGGTCGAGAAAGCCGGGGTGATCGCCTATCGGTCCGGGCCGTACATGGCATCGGCAGACGAATTCACGATCGTTGTATCAGGTCGCCAGACTCACGGCGCCAAGCCATGGCAGGGCGTTGACCCCATCGTTGTATCCTCCCAGATCATCATGGGGCTGCAGACGATTGCGAGTCGTCAGGTCGACGTGACCAGGGCGCCGTCGGTCATATCGGTCGGACAGATAAACGGTGGCATCCGTTTCAATATCATTCCCGACTCGGTCACCATGGTCGGCACGATCAGAACCTTCGATGAAGACATGCGTGCGGATATTCATCGTCGCATCAGAATCATGGCGACCTCCATAGCCGAATCCGCCGGCGCCACGGCCCGGGTCAGTTTCGGACTCGGGTTACCCGTGGTCGTCAATGACCCGCAGTTGACGGAACGCATGCTGCCGACGCTGCGACGTGTAGCGGGTGATGCGCAGGTCCGGGAAACCGGTTTGATCACATGGGCTGAGGATTTCGCTTACTACGCGCAACAGAAACCAGCGCTCTTTTTCCATCTGGGCGTGACCGATCCGTCGATCGATCCGGCCACAGCGCCGGCCAATCATTCGCCGCTCTTCCGGATCGACGAGTCAGGACTCATTGTCGGTGTTCGTGCGCTGTCGCAACTGACTATCGACTACCTGGAAACAAACCAGGGAGCCTCTGACTAATTCTGAGCTCGTCAGGTGGTCTCCCGGGTCTGCGTTTTCATTGGTCGCTCTCCGAGGGCCCACTTGCCGTCGGCGGGTGGACTGGTGAAGCTGAAACCCTCGACAAAAGACCTGCCCTCCAGCAATTCCGATTCGCGAGTGGCTACATCCATCGGGTGTCGGGAGGAATACTGGATATCGAAATAGCGATCCGGCGCATCCGGGTGAAGACAGGCCAGACCAGCGACCTCGAGTAACAGCGGCCGTCCCTTCTTCCCTCTTGTCGATCGATCTTCGATCGCTGTGTCATAACGCACACAAAAAGGTCCGGGCGCAGACGCCGCTGCAATTTCGCTGCGATGAACAAGAAACCGTTTTGGGTGCGGATTGGTCTGTTTTGTTTTTCTTACGAAGGCAAGAAATGCTTCCTGACTGTCAAAAAGTACCGGCGCCGGGCTGGTCAGAACAGCAACGAGGAACGAGGCGTCACGCATTTCCACCCGTTTCATCCATACCAGCGACCCTGCGTTTTGCTGGACCAGTCGCCAGTTCTCACCGGTCGGGGCAATCAATGTGAACCCCGGATAGTCGGATTCGGACGGCCAGATCGTCGTGCTTGCCAGCACGAGACAAGCGATCAAAATGCATATCGGTGTGGTTCGGGTCGGGTTGGTTTTCATCGGCCTGGCGCCGTCAGCCCTGGTCTTCAATACGACTTTGGGAGAAACACGGCAGATCCTCGAGATGCGCCATCCATTCCAGACGATCGCCGGTCCAGATTTGATCCACCGGCGCCAGTTGTTCCGGGTCGTCCAGGCTGCTGATCGTCACATCGATCCAGCCATGCTCTCCCTGGTGTCCGTAGGTGAGTTGTGTTCCGCATACAGAACAATGTGATCGTTCTACTTTGTCCGACGACCGGTACTGGGTCGGCTCTCCCGATGTTATGGTGAAATCTGCGCCGCGGAATGTCGCCCATCCGACAGCCGGCGCCCCGCTGGATCGTCGACAGCTGCGGCAATGACACAAGGCTGGTTTGGACGCCGCGCCGCGTGCTTCATAGCGGATCGCTCCACACAAACATCCGCCCGTCAGTACTCTGGATGGTGCATTCACTTCCTGCCTCCGGCCGCGACCAATCCGCATGTCTGCGCCGAAACCATTGCGAGACACACCCACCTGATCAGGGCATCTTTTAAATATGACCGCCTTTAATCACGACTAGTTTATCTCAGGCAAACGCAGACTATTCTGGTTGGCCTCCCTGCGTAAAAAGTTATTGGCCCTGGGTCGGCTAATCAATAGCAGGTAGCGATACCTTGAATTCGACGCCGTCGCCGGACGGCAGGTTTTGCGCCGATACATGGCCGCCATGATGTTCAGCCACCAGCCGCACAACGTAGAGCCCCAGGCCGAGGTGGGGCTGCAGATCATCCTGATCGCGCCGGTCACGCCGGGAGACCAGGGAGTCGAATAGCCGGCCATCCTCCGCGTCTGGAAGCGTGCTTCCGGTGTTTCGCATGCGGATAGTGTAGCGATCGCCTTCCCGCAAGAGCATGAGGTCTATGCGCCCACCCGTCGGGCAGAAGTCCCTCGCGTTCTGAAAAAGCTTATCCAGCATCTGCGCTATCAGGTCTGCCGAACCTTCTATCCAGCAATCGTCGCTGCTGATCTGCGTACGCACATCGAGATCCGGATGGGTGGCCTGATAGGCAGCTCCGAGTTCGGCGACCAGCGTGCCCAGGTTAAATCGCTTCTTGTCCGCAGCGGCGATCGACTCTTCCATCCGGGTGGCAGCGCCCAGCGCGTTGACCATGCCGCGCAGACGTTCTATCCCGTCACGCGCCCGTTTCAGGTAGGTGCCCGATTGTTCTCCACCGGGGTCGGCGGCCATGTTCTCAAGCGAGGTGCCCACGACCGTCATCGGTGTTCGCAACTCGTGCGTCAGCTTGCCGCCGAGGCTCTTGAGGTAGAGATTGTAGTCCCTGACCTTCCTCAGCAAGCGTGAGAAATCGCGTGACAGATCGCCCAGTTCGTCATCGCTATCGGCATCCGGCAATTTCGTTGTTAGCTCACCGCCGTGCCCAAGCGCTTGTGCCGCCGCGCGACTCAGCCGCCGTATGCGCATTGAGAGCCAGATCGCAAAGCCGACCAGCAGGATGGCAACCGCCAGCATGGCCGCGATGCTAAAACCGAAAAGACGTACGGCCGCCCGGTCCGCAATACTCAATACGGCTTCCGCGTTTTGTTCCGCGAGCAGCGTGAGCGCTCGCTGGCCCGAAATATCCAGCGGTCTTATGGCGGCAAGAATGACATCGTTCGATGCCGCATCTTCGAATGTCAAAAAACCAGGCTCGGTCCAGCTGAGAAATTCAGGCGGGTCCTGATGGGGCGAGAAGGATCCGCCACGTGTCATTGCCCGGGACGGCTGCGGCTCTGCAGAAGTGATTCCGTTTCGCAACAAGCGCCGTGCGAGCAATCGGCTGGCGTCCGGGCCAGGGTTGTATCGGGTGTCTCCCGACCTGCCCAGAATCCACCCCCGGACATCTGCGACGCTCAGGCTCAGGCCCGGGCGGAGCATTCGTTCGAGTAACTCGTTGATGCCGGCATGTTGTCTCACCAGCCAGCCGGGTTCACCCGCGGCGTCGCGCAGCGTGCCGGCGGGTTCGGACGCAGTACTATCCCTGTCCCGGTCGGTGACCAGGAACCCGAGATGCTCCCCGACCGTCGTCAGGGGTATTCGTACTTCGAAGTTATAACCGGAGGAGGTTGCCTGCCAGTATGCGGCGATACGCACATCCGGTTGCCATCCCAGTCCTCTCGCCGACAGAGGGCCAGGCGCCCGTGGCGCGAACATGAGGTCTCTGAACCCGCTGGCATCGCTGCCCAGTCGAATCCTTATTTCGTCGCTTTGCCCGGGTGGGCCAAACACCGGTTCATCATCCCCTACCTCTAAAAATAACCACAGGAATCCCGGTGATTCGCCAGCGAGATAGCCGATAAAGCCCGATCCTGTCCCCTCGCGTCGAATATGCACCTTGTCGGATGCGGGAATTCCCCAATCCTCGACATATCCGTCCAGTGTTGGTCTTTGCCTGAGAGGGTGTGCATAGATTGCAGGCGCTTTGACTGGGCTTTGCAGGCGTCTTAGGTCGACGTCGAACCAGCCGGGACGGGACTCAAGCAATCCTGCCACTGCGTCGGATGTGGCCTGAATCGCGGTCACATGACTTTCGCGCAGCGCTTGTTGCATTTCGCCCAGATACTGGCACCCGGCCCAAGGCAGGAGCATCGTCACCAGGCTGAGGATCAGCAGTCTGGGGGCGAGTCTCATCGCTTACCCGTCACTGACTCGCGTCATTTGGTGTATTCGTCGTCCCGGGCGCGGTCTGCCAACGATATCCCATCCCATAAGCTGTTTGAATTGCATCGAAAGTGCTGTCAATTGCATCGAACTTGCGCCTAATTCTCTTGATATGTGACGTAATGGTCGCATCATCGAGAACCACGTTTGCCGCGTCCATGAGTTGCTGCCGTGACTTTACATGGCCTGGATAGCGCGCCAGAGCATGGATGATCCAGAATTCGGTCAGCGAAAGACCGACGTCCCGGTTCTGCCATGAGACTGCCAGGCGATCGGTATCGATACGCAATTGCCCCCGCTCGATGACCCCGGCTGTTTCATCGGGACGCCTCAAGGCATCGACTCTCCTGAACAGGGCCGCTATCCGCGCCAGCAGGTGGGCAATGCTGATGTCTTTTGTCAGGTAGTCGTCCGCACCGAGCCGGAGACCGGAAACGGCATCGAGCTCGCTGTCCCGTGCGGTCAGAAAAATGATCGGCAGACTCGCGGATCGACCGCGAAGTTCGCGACATAAATCGAAGCCACCCTCGGGTTCGCTGCCCAGGCTGACATCGATCACGACCAGATCAGGCAGTCGGCCCTCGAAGGCCTGCAGAGCCTGTTGTCGCGACTCGAAGGTTTCGACCCGATATGACTGGCGTCTAAAAGCGTCCGCATAATTTTCGCGGAGCGCGGGTTCGTCTTCGACGATGGCGATATAAGCAGGCATGTTCACTATGACAACTGGAAGGTTGGCCACAATCTGCCACATTCGGTCCGCCCTGCGCCACCATTGCGCCCCACCACTGCCCGATCCGCCCGTTCTACTGGTGTCACGAAACATACGGGGACGACATCATGAGGTACAAGGCGATCGCTGCCGGCTACGGCAGATGGACCGGAGGCTCGGGACGGAGAAAAGCCGGCGAGGCATGGTGGAGCAAGAGAGCGCCCGGTCCCGGCACCCGGAGAACGAGGGCGCCCGCAGGTTGCACCCTTGGGGCTTGCCTGTTGCTCCTGTTCCTGCCGGTTGTTGATGGTCATACATCCGACAGCCTGCCCGGTGGCTTATTCGTCCCAACCGACGGCACATGGGAACAGGCACCTTCACTGACGGCAGACACGACGATCGAGATCACCGGAATGGTGGCGAGAGTCGAGGTAAGGCAAAGTTTTACCAACCCCTCGCAAGACTGGCTGGAGGGAGTCTATGTTTTCCCGTTGCCGACGGACGCGGCGGTCGACACCCTGGAACTCAGGGTGGCGGACCAGTGGATACAGGGCGAAATACGGGAGCGCCAGCAGGCCGGGAAAATTTATCGGGAGGCAAAAGATGCTGGCCGTCGGGCCGGCCTGGTCAATCAGGACAGACCCAATCTCTTTACTCTGTCGGTAGCCAATATTCCGCCCGGCGAAACGGTCTACGTGCACATCGGCTACTTCCACAAAGCAACATACGTTGACGGTAGTTTCGGACTCCACTTCCCGATGACCGTTACGCCGCGATACCTGCCCGGCGGGATCAGCCGCGCAACCCCACATCAAACATCGAGCGAGACCGAAGCAGACACAGACAGTTTTCGCCAAGCGACTTTTGTCGATGGTAGCAACGACGATGGGAGCGCCCGCATGTCGCTGTCGATAAAGTTGCGAGCGGGTATTGATATCGAGTCGATAGAAGGCGTCCATCATCAACTGGTGAAATCGACGCAGGGGGATGCTGTCTCGATCTCACCCGCTGCCGGACCGATCAGAATGGACCGGGACTTTGTTCTCAAGTGGACTCCCGTCCCCACCATGCTGCCTGAGGCCGTCGTCTACACGGAGACTTTTGCCGGCGAGGAGTATGCATTGATCATGCTGGTCCCGCCTCATCCCACCGACTCTATGGTTTCCGTAGCGCGTGAGGTGGTACTGGTCATCGACACATCGGGGTCGATGGCAGGGGCTCCTCTCGCTCAGGCCCGCGAGGCGCTGGCAATAGCCGTAAAGAGGCTCAGTCCCCGGGATCGTTTCAACCTGATCGAATTCAACTCCGAGACAACTGCGCTGTTCGTCGCAAGCGCACCGGCAAGCGACCGCAACAAGGAGGCAGCGCTGGAATGGCTAAATGGCTTGCAGGCAAACGGTGGCACAGAGATGGTGGAAGCTCTGCAACGCGCACTCGCCGCCACAGCGGGTAATCGCTTGCGACAGGTCGTTTTCGTGACCGATGGCAGCGTGTCCAACGAGTCACAACTGTTCCGCCTCATTCGGGCGCAACTTGGCGCCAGCCGGCTCTTTACGGTCGGAATCGGCCCGGCTCCGAATCGGCATTTCATGGAGAAAGCGGCCCGATTCGGACGCGGGACTCACATACAGATCGGCCGGCCCGATGAAGTACGGGAACGAATGGAAGACCTCCTAAACAAGCTGGAGCGACCCGCGCTGACCGATATCAGTATCCAGTGGCAGGGAGCACAAGCCGTCCAGGTCTGGCCACAGCCTGTCGGCGATCTTTATTCGGGGGAGCCGGTGGTGATCGCGGCCCGTACTCGCGGTGCCGGCGATTGGGTGAATCTTTCCGGCTCGTCGGCGTCCGGCCACTGGCTGCGGCAGCTGCGTCTGCCACGGGGTCAGTCGGCCGCCGGTGTCGCCGCCCTATGGGCCAGGGAGAAGTTGTCGGGGCTGGCGGATCGCATGCTCGAGGCCGCCGATCCCGAGACAGTGCGCGAGGAAATGATCGCCGTTGCGCTGGAGCACGGTCTCGTCAGCCGGTTTACCAGCCTGGTGGCGGTGGACAGGGAACCTCTGCGACCTGCCTGGGAGAAGGTCACGAGACGTGATGTTGCGCTGCTTGCTCCGGCCAACGCCATCGGCGTGCGGCTCGGCGCATTCCCGGCAACGGCAACCGAGGCCCCGGTGCTTCTCATGCGCGCTTTCTGGCTGCTGGTGCTGGCCTCGCTGCTGCTCTTCTTCCGTCCGTGGAACTCGCTCACATGGGACTGACGCGCCTGAGGGCGTTGCTTGCTGTTTTGTTGTTGTGCGCCTCGGTCGTGCAAGGCGGGCAAGCGGCGTGGATCCGCGCAAAGGGTCATCTGGCGCAGTTTCTTCTCGAGCGCTCCTGGAGCCAGTCGATACGCGACAGCGCCGTAATCCGTCCCTGGCCGTGGGCGGACACCTGGCCTGTCGCAAGGCTAAGGGTTCCTCGCCTGAAGGTATCGCGGATTGTAATGGCGGGTGCCAGTGGTGAGTCGCTTGCCTTCGGTCCGGGCCTTGTCGATGGCAGCGCCATGCCGGGTGACAGAGGCAACAGCGTTATCGCGGGTCACCGGGACACTCAGTTCCGATTCCTGGACCGACTTCGCGAAGGAGATCGTGTCGAGATCGAGATCGCCGGTGGCGGTGTGGTCGAATATAATGTCAGCTCGCGTCGAATACTGGATAGCCGCCGCACTTCCCTGGTGCTCGATTCGGATGCGCCGATTCTTACACTGGTTTCGTGCTATCCATTCGATGCAATCGCACCCGGCGGCCCTTTGCGTTATGTGGTGACGGCCAGCCTGGTCAGCCCGCTTGCAGCAAGATCCCAATTGACCGTCATCGACCGGGCATCAAATGACGGAGCACCACAATCATCCGGCACATGATGGCGCCGGCCCGTATTGTAGTTCGGGAGTCCCGGTCGGGTGCCGGAACTCCCGAAATTTCGAATCTCGATCAGAGACCGGTCAGGATTTTTTTATCAGTCCGATAATAAACAGCAGGATGACGGCACCGATGACGGCCATTATCAGAGAGCCGACCAGGCTGCCCGGAAAGATCCCCAGCGTTCCGAATACATATCCACCTATGAAGGCACCGACGACACCAACGACAATATTGCCGATCAGTCCAAAGCCGCCGCCCTTCATAATTTTGCCTGCGATCCAGCCAGCGAGCGCGCCAATGGCCAGGAACATAATCAATCCCATACCTTCCATTTTCTTCCTCCCCTAAAGCCAGGTTCACCGGCACAGCAGTTTAACTATAGCAGCCGCATGATGGACTTCATTTCAATGTAACAGCCTCAGGCACGCCGGCGTAGGACAAGGCTGAGTGAACAAGAACCTCGGTAGACACTGCTGCTATCCCCGAGTAAATGATGACGAGGGTGAACATTTTCAGCGCTGTCCGTATTCGCGATTCCTGGTAGACGACCCGCAGCGATCGGAACAGGTACCACAGTATGTAGGCGAGCAGCACCAGCTGGATTACAAGCGGTGTCACCAGTGTGTTAGCGGGTTCTTCGAAAGGCAGCAAGAGTCCGGCGAAGATGAAGAGGATGGTGTGAGTATGCAGCGCATAAATGAGGTGCTCGAAATAGAACCTGTTCCGATAGAGCATCTTCAACAGAAGCGCGAATACTGGCAGCAGCAGGAAAATCAGAACGGGTACATAGTCGCGTACCGCTTCCGCGAGTTGCGGGTAAACATCAAGCATGCCAAGCGGATCGTCGGCTGAGGATGCAACCTTCTCCGCCTCGAGGACCACTGGCGATTCCTGCACGATGATGTCCGGCAAAAAACCGCGTTGCAAGGTGAGGCTCAGAAAGAACAGGACACTGACAAAGATATACAGCCTGAGCGGAGGAGAATACTTCGCGCGGCGACCGGCGCAATACTCGAGCGTCAGAAATCCCGGCCGGATCAGGAGGGCAGCAAGTGTGCGTGCGACGCGGGAATCGAAATCAAAGGTCTCGTGGAGAATATCTCCGAGCAGCTTCCAAAAGGGTTGTCGCCGGTCGATGTTTTGCTGACCGCACTGAGCACAATAAGCCCCAACCAGCGGCTCGCCGCAGTTCAGGCAGGTCTCTGATTCCGCGCTGCTGGAAGGCATTTCCTGAGTCATCCCTGGTTGCGGAGCGGCGGCCGGGGCTAGCGATGGCCCCAGCTGCTACCCTTATCCGGTGATGTGCCAAGGACGTCACCGTCGGTTGTTATTCCCAGCCCCAGTACCATCCGATTCGCATAGTTGAAATATGCGACGACCTGATTGATCTCGAGAATTTCTCCATCATCCCATCCGCTGCCACGGAGTTGGTCGACGTCGCTTTCGGTCATCTGGGCAGGTGCCTCTGTCAGCCTGCCCGCATAGGCGAGAGCCTCACATTCCCTGGGCTTGAACATCGACGCGGGCGCACCGGAGTCAAAAGCGATCTTTATTGCGGTGGCATGGAAGTTGTCGTCCAGCAATCGTCGCATGCCTTCGAAGTGGTGCTCGACGCAATAGCTACATTGATTGAGCATGCTCACATGGACGCCCAACGCCTCCAGGAACCACTTGTCTATCTTGTTTCCGGAGTGGTGCAGTACGTTCTTGTAGAGCGCCATATGCCCTTGCATCGTGTGAGCCCGAAGACTGTGCGCAAGCATGATGTTGTCGATATTGCCGTCCGGCCCCTCGATGCGCTCGTATAGCTTCTTCAGTGCGCCTTTCGCCTCATCAAACGGGATCGTCTTAATCCAGGTCACGGCTTGTCCTCCAATTGTCCGATCCTGCAGATCGTCCCCTGTGCAATAGCGACGATTTTCTCAATGCCATCCATCACGGCCAACACCTCGCATGTGCAGACAGCCTGTGTTTTGCCACTATGCAGCACGGAGGCCCTCGCGATCAGTTTCTCGCCGAGCGCGGGACGAAGATAATTGATTTTGTATTCCGAAGTTACCGAGTCGCCAAGAACCGACGCTCCCGCATAGGTCATGCAGTTGTCCGCCAGGTAACTCAGGACACCTCCGTGTGCGAATCCGTGTTGTTGTGTTAGTTCCTCGACAAGATCGAGCTCAATGACTGCCCTGCCACTCTCCAGGAGCGTCAGCTTTGCACCGAGACTACGGCTGAAGGGCTGTGCCGCGAGAACCTGTTTGCCGTGTTCGAAAAGCTCCGTCATCGGGCTTCTGCCTCGCGCGCGCATCGAGCCGGGCCATCGATCATAAATGTACCTGCCGCCATAACCTCCACTATCTCCATACGGTCTCTCAAGCGCGCGGCATCATCTTCGTCTCCCTGCAAGGTGACAACAAGCAGCTCGAGGCTTGCCGGTGACAACTCGTCACCTGCCCTGGATGCGGCGCACTCGCAGACCGACTGTTCGTGTTCGCCCATCATGATACAGGCGCGCTTGTACTCTTGTTCGAGCTCGGCGCGGTTCTTGCTGCAGGCAGCTGCAACAAAAGCCATGGCGCTGAGCAGCATGATGCGTCCGATATTTATTGTTTGCTTCAAGCTGATGGTTTCTCAAGATGTCGCTAGCAGTCTTTCCTTGTGTCGATAGGTCCATCCCATCGAAACGGCCCGCGCCAGCATGAAGACCAGAAAAGCCAGCCATAAACCGTCGTTGCCCATGCCCATGGCACGAAAAAGATAAAAGACAGGAATAAATACCGCAAACGTGGATAGCACCATAGTGTTACGCATTTCACGCGCCCAGGTTGCGCCGATAAAAACACCATCGAACAGAAAACTCCAGAATGAAACCAGCGGTGAAACTATGATCCATGGAAGGTACCGAAGCGTAACTTCTCGCAATTCCGTCTGGTTGGTCAGAAGCGCGACGATCTGCCTGCCGGCGATCAGGTAAGTCGCGGTAAACAAGACGGCGACACCTGCAGACCAGTAGAGTGAATACCTGAATGCTTTTCGAAATCCAGCGATATTTCGTTCTCCCACTGCACGTCCGACAAGCGCCTCGGCTGAATGCGCGAAGCCATCCAGCGCATAGGCCATAAAAAACTGAAAGTTGATCAGGATTGCGTTGGCGGCTAATAAGGCAGTGCCTTGTCGCGCGCCCTGGGCGGTGACAAATCCAAACACAAACATCAGCGACAAGGTGCGTACGAGAATATTCGCATTGACCGACACGATTCGCCTCAGCCGGACGGGATCCAGCAGCTGTGATTTCACCAGTTGTCCGGCGAAGCTGGCCAGTTCCCTGCGTGCCAGCCACGCGCCCACAAAAAGCCCGGTGAATTCGGCGATGACACTTGCCAGGGCGACGCCACCGGCCCGGTAGCCGAGCCCGACGACGAACAACAGGCTCAAGGCGATATTCGTCAGGTTAGTGACCAGCATGATGTAAAAAGGCGCACGCGTGTTCTGCATGCCGATAAACCACCCGACCAGCGCGAAGTTCGCAAGCGCGCCGGGAGCAGCCCAGATTCTTACATTGAAATAGGTCAGCGCCGGGGCGAGAACATCGGCATCGGGTGCGATCAACCAGAAAGCCAATGCGCCGATGGGTCGTTGCAGGGCGATCAGAAGTATGGCCAGACCAAAACCGATGACCATCGCCTGGACCAGCACAGTGCGCATTTCATCCGCCGCGCCCGCGCCGTGGGCCTGGGCTGCGAGCCCGGTCGTCCCCATGCGCAGGAAGTTGAGGCCGATGAAAAGGAAACTGAAGATCGTGCCACCCACGGCGATGGCGCCGACATAGACGGGATTCTCCAGGTGCCCCATCACCGCGGTATCGACGATACCGAGCAAAGGCACCGTGATGTTGGAGAGAATCATCGGCGCTGCAAGCGCCCAGACGTTGCGTGCGGTGTACGGGCTGGCCTTGTCGCGGGTCATGGGTCTGCCCCGGAGCATCATCGGCGGCTCTTTGTGCGCGTCAGAATGCGTTGACGCCGGTTAGCTCCTTGCCGATGACAAGTTCGTGAATGGTCTCGGTGCCTTCGTAGGTAATCACGCTTTCAAGGTTCAGCATGTGACGTATCGGACAATACTCGGCGCTGATACCTGCACCACCGAGGATGTCCCTGGCATCCCTGGAGACGTCGAGGGCCATGCGCACATTGTTCCACTTAGCCATGGAGACGTGCGATGGATCCATGTCCCCCGAATCCTTGAGCTGGCCGAGTCGCAAAGCCAGCAGCTGGGAGGTCGTGATACGACGGCTCATGTCCGCGAGCCGTCGCTGTATGGTCTGCGTGTGTGTGTTCGGCCGACCGAATAATTCCCTATCGGCTGAATAGTCCGTGGCCTCTTTCAGACAAGCCTGCGCGGCGCCGATCGCGCCCCAGGCGATGCCATAACGCGCCTGGGTGAGACAACGTAGCGGTCCGGCCAGGCCTTGCGCACCCGGCAGCAAGTTTTCAGCCGGGACGCGGACGTTGTCAAAAAACTGCGACGAAGTCACGGATGCCCTCAGCGAGAACTTGTTTTCGATTTCCGGCGCGTCGTATCCCTTCATGCCCTTTTCAACCAGGAAGCCACGCATGCCGTCATCCGTTTGCGCCCAGACGATAGAAATGTCGGCGATGGTTCCATTCGTGATCCACATCTTGGCGCCGTTGAT
>PVMK01127421.1_pt1 | contig 58562 bp, 62 predicted proteins | sample 1853481 | NCBI WGS metagenome assembly PVMK01 (sample SAMN08533507, study PRJNA380276) | Marine sediment metagenome, whole genome shotgun sequencing project.
CTTGTTACTCATAAAAAATACCAGGGTGTACAGCTTACCGAGAGTGGCAAAAAAATAGCATTGGAAATTATACGCCATCACAGGCTTATAGAACTTTATCTCAAAGAAGCGCTCGGGGTTCCCTGGGACCAAGTACACGAAGAAGCCGAAAAATGGGAACATGTCCTGTCTGAAGATATAGAGGACAGGATAGATGAGTTCCTGGGCCATCCGACTGCCGACCCACACGGTTCCCCTATACCCAGCAGGGACGGAAAGATCATAGAAAGGGAATGCTTTTGCCTTGCCGATATTGAGCCGGGCCATAAGGCCGTAATTGCAGAAGTCAGTGACCATGACGCAAGTATGCTGAGGTACCTCGGGGAAATGGGATTTTACCCGGATACAAATATTAAAATTGATTCCGTGGAGCCGTTTAACGGGCCCATGAAAATTAATATAAAAAATGAAATTCGGATACTTGGAAGGGAAGTTGCCAGGTATATCGCCGTAACAGATGTAAAAAAGGTTGCTTAAAGAGTCATAGAATGAATATAAAAAAGAAGAATTTTAGAAATAAAATTATTTTAATCTTAATACTGTTAACTTCACTTACAGTACCAATAAGGGCCCATATAGTAAAAGAAGAAGCCTGGCATCCCGTGACAGCGGCTTATCTGAGAGGTTTATTTTATGCAAATCTTAAGCCAGTTGACTGGGACCTGATAGAAACCGAGTACAACACTGTAACAGAGCCCGGATATAAGATTAGTTCAGTTTATGAAGCATTTATTCCGTTAAAAGAATTCAGCGGGGAAGATTATTCCTTAATAATAAAAGAAGCAATTAAGAATAATGACAGAGAAGCTTTTTACATTGCTACAACCAGAGCAATGTCACAACTGGTCCGGTTCCATATAGATGAAGCGAAAAAGAATTTAAACCAGCCGGCCACCGCTAAAGAGGAAATTCAAATCGCCAAGAGGATTTACCGTGCTTTTGATGATTTTGTCGAGCAGGTTGACCAGCAGTCTTACGAAAGTATGGGCAGGGCATGGCTGGATATGTCAAGCAGTACAGGAAGTTCGGGCATATTTGGAGTTGGCAAAAAAGATCCAGATTTAGTTAGGTTTGAAGCTTCACAGAAATTTGTTGAAGATTTCCTTATTAAAAACTATGAAGCAGAATCGAACAGTACTAAGGGCATGATAGTACCGATTCCTAGTACATTAAATCCAGGAATAACCCCTATTTCTTTAAACCCGTGGTTACCCCCTGGCAGTGATCTTAATAATCAGGACCCTTTACCACGTCTTGTACTGAACTTCGAAGAAAGGGGTCTTGATGAAAAAGACCTGTTCCTCGTTGCCTATGGCGATATGATTTTCGATTCGCCCGAGGTTTTCGGAGAACCGGCTAGAAGTCTTGGCATTGCGTGCGCCACCTGTCATAACAGAAGCGATATTAATAAAAGGTTCATAATACCCGGATTGAGCGATAGAAGAGGTTCTGCAGATGTAGATGGACACTTCTTTAACCCTCTGTTCAATGACCATAGAAGTGATTCTATAGACATACCAAGTCTTAGAGGCTTACGGTTTACCGCACCATACGGTAGAGACGGAAGATTTACAAGCCTGAGAGATTTTACAAGGAATGTCATAGTAAATGAGTTTGCCGGCAAAGAGCCGACACCGTTTATGCTGGATGCACTTATAACATACATGCTGGAGTTTGACTGGCTTCCGGCTTCTTATTTGAATCCTGATGGTACATTGAAAAATAATGCACCTCAGGAAGCCAGACGGGGTGAAGAAATATTCAACAAGCCATTTGCAAAGTTAGGCGGGCGGGCGTGCAGCTCATGCCATATACCAAGCTCTAATTTTATGGATGGTCTTAGACATGATATAGGCTCCGGTAAGCCCGCAAGCCCGGATGCACGGGACAGCTTCTTTGATACTCCCACACTAATAAACATTAAATATACAGATCCCTATTTTCATGACGGTTCACTTGGATCACTTTCGGATGTAGTAGAGTGGTTTGACAATCAATACGGACTGGGACTAACAAAATCACAGAGATCGGATCTTACAGCTTACCTTGATGCTGTTGGCACAGGTGAAGAGCCGTTTGAAATCTTTAACGAGGAAAACACAGTATTCCTTCTGGACTGGGGAGAACTGTCGACTTTTCTCAGCACACTGAACACTCTTATTCCTGCCAAGGACAAATTTCATTCAGTTCTTCTGCTGAAAACTGTTTCTTCAGACATGCGTTTAGATGCCGCAGGGCTTCAGGATCTTAGCCAGGTTCACATCGTATATGAATTTGCGTTCAAGCTGGATGAAATTTTGATTGCTGTTGAGACCGATGACTGGCCAAAGGCTGGAAACTTATGGTCTGAATATCAGCAAATGGAAATAAATTACGGACCAAAATTAAAATGAATATTAAATACGGTATAAATAAAACTATGAATCTTATAATCTGTTTATTAACTATCAGCTTTTCAATAGTTCTTAACACGATGTTGTTACAGGCTCAATCTACCGCAGATAAAGATAAGCCACTTGTAATAGCATTTATTCCACAGGAAAACCCTGAAAAACTTATAGGCGATATTGAGAAGATTACCAAATACCTGGAAAACGAACTGGGCATTGAGGTTAAGGGATATGTTACACAGGATCACGCCGCAGCCGTAGAGGCCCTCCGGTATAATGAAGCTGATATCTCATTCATGGGCGGATTACCTTATGTATTAGCCCATAATCATATAGGTGCTGAGGTAATACTCTCAGAGGTATACAGGGGAAGCCCAATATACCGTGGAAGGATATTTGTAAGGAAAGACAGCGGTATAAAAAAACTTGAAGATCTAAGGGGTAAGAGCATTGCATTTGCGGACCCAATATCAGAATCCGGTTTTATATATCCATTGGATATTTTTGTTGAAAAAGGCCTTATTAAACAATCTGAAGATCCTCAGAATTATTTCAGCACAGTTTACTTTGCGGGAGGATACCAGCAAGCCATTCAGGCTATGGCTAACGGATTAGCTGATGCAGCTGGTGTAAGCCAGTTTGCTGAATACCTCCTCACACCTGAACAACTGCAAAATGTTAAATGGATTGCAGAGTCGAAACCTATACCATCCCACGTGGTGGTTGTTCGTAAGGGTCTGGACCCTGATAAAAAAGAAAAATTTAAAAATGCCTTGTTAAAACTTAATAATCCTGAGAACAAATATCTTCTTAAATACATTTACAACCCTGATGGTTATGTTGAGGCAAAGCATGAGGATTATAAATCTGTTGAGGAAATGGCACGTTTATACGGTTATTTAAAATAATCAGAGGTCAATCATGGATTTTAATGATTTAAAGCACAGTACAGAAAATATAATTGAGTTTAAAGATGTAAAGTTTCAATATGTGAATCCTGGACCCACTGTTTTGGATATTGAGAAATTAGTTGTTAAAAAAGGGGAGAGGATTGCTATAATTGGTCCAAGCGGTTCTGGCAAGACAACACTTTTTCGCATGATTAATGGCTATATTCAGCCTGATTCGGGATATATTAAAATTCTTGAATATAAGTACCATATAAATTCTTTATTGCCGCGTAACATAAGCAGAAGAATAGGGTTTATTTTTCAGGACTTCAATTTAATTGAACGGGCAAGCGTATTCCAGAATGTACTGTGGGGCAGGCTTGGTATGGTTAACCCGGCATTGAGTCTCTTTGGGTTTTTTTCAAAAAAAGACAAGCAGGCTTCAATGACGGCAATCGAAGATGTAAATCTCCTAGAGTACGCAAAACAGCGAACTGATAAATTGAGTGGCGGACAGATGCAGCGTGTAGCCATTGCAAGGGTTCTTGCACAGGAGCCTGATATCATATTAGCAGACGAACCGATAAGTAATCTTGATCCTGCATTAGCTGATGAAATATTAATATTACTCTCAAAACTTTGTCAGAAATACGGAGTGACTTTGCTTATGAACTTACATCAGCCTGCCTTAGCTAAATCATTTGCTGACCGTGTTATAGGCCTTCGGGATGGTAAGGTTGTGTATAATGATAGTCCTAATTTAGTTGATGCAGATGTCATGAATAATATTTTCGGATCAAAAGTTCTAAAAGCAGTTAAGCCAGAAGTATCAAATGAATCAAATCCAAATGAACGGAATGTAATGTGATAGATAAAACGCCGCCTGCCCCCGGTTGGACCGAAACACTTTATCGGGTGGGTAGTATACTGCTTTTAGTTGTTGTTATTGCATGGGCATTGAGGGGTTCTGAATTTCAGCTGGATAAGCTGCTTGCAGGCCTTCCCCGTATGGCCGACTTCTTTAGCCGTATGTTTCCCCCTGATATGACAGTAGCCAAAACGGTTTTTGTATCCACAACCGAAACTATCCAGATTGCTCTTTCAGGAACATTTCTCAGTATATGCATTTCATTTTTTCTTGGCTTAATGGCTGCAGAGAATTTGTCACCGCGCTGGATAAGTCAACCTACAAAGTGGTTTTTAGCATTTCTACGAGGTATTCCGATTATATTGCTTGCCCTTATGTTTGTCAGCACAGTTGGTTTGGGCCCGCTTCCGGGTGTATTGGCCATTGCCTTTCATTCTACCGGTATGCTGGGGAAATTTTATGCCGAGTCCTTTGAAAACGCACGCGAAGGTCCGATAGAAGCTTTGGATAGTGCAGGTGCAAATATATGGCAGAAAGTCCGTTTTGGTGTTTTAACACAGGTAGGACCAGATCTTGCCAGGGATACACTTTTTAGGTTTGAACTAAACCTACGAGAATCACTTGTGCTCGGGCTTGTTGGTGCCGGAGGTATCGGATTCTATATATTACTATATATTCGTGCATTTCAATATGAAAAGGTAGCAACATTAACAATAGTAGTGCTGTTAATGGTTTTGATAGTTGAACAAATTAGTGTGGCTATTCGTAGGAGACTCAGGTAGTTTGAAATTAAGAAATTTTTACAGACTAAATATTTTGGCCTTCATGCCTTTGTCTAAGCTTACAAATTTCAATTAGTATTTTTAATAAAATTAGGCTGTTGCTACCGTCATCAATCATGGATTCTATATAATCTATATTATCTTTAACGGACTGGTCATCAGGGGCTATCCTCTGTGCTTCCTTGAGCACATCAATTGCTTCCGAATACCATCCTTTCTCAGCATAAGAAAAGGCAAGAGAGTTATAAGAGGGAATGAATTCAGGGTCAAATCCAATAATTTCCTTGTATTTTCCTATTGCTTCATCAAGCCAGCCAAGATCAAAAAAGCAGTTTCCAAGGGATAGGTAAGCCCATGAATCTTCGGGCACAATTTCTATATGGCTGTTAAACTGCTTGATTGCTTCAAGGGTCCAGCCCATATCAAAATAACAAAGGCCAAGCTGGTAGTGGATCTCATCAAAATACTGGTCGTATTCACTTGTCATGCATTGTTCGAATAATTTAATGGCTTCTTCATATAAACCCGATACTTTGTATGCAATAGCAAGATGCCATACCGCAAGAGAGTAGTCCGGGTTAATGCAGATTGACTTGATAAATATGTTTATTGCTTCATCTACCCTGTTTATCCTGCAAAGTGTGATGCCATATTGAGTCAATATTTTTGGGTCGTTTTCCTTAATATTCAATGCCATAGAATAATATTTTATTGAATATTCGAACTGTTCCATCATGTCAAAAGTAACAGCATACGAAAGGTAAACGTACGGGTCGTTTGGCGAAAGTTTATTGGCTTTGGTAAGTGTAGATAATGCTTCTTTGAATTTACCGCTTTCTTTAAACTGATCAGCTTTATTTAACAGCCGGTCAAGTTTATTCATACAGTTCTCCACTGTCGGTTGAATTTGACTAAATCATATTTGTATAAAAGATTCTTGTCAATAATTAAAGTTGATTATATTATTGTAGGAGAATAAAAAACAGTACCCGGAATAAGAAATATTTAATGTTTTCTGAAACTTATATCTTGACAAATATTGTTAAAACAACTAAATTGGAATCATCTGTTGTTTGGGTTACAAAGTGAGGATAAAACATGAGAAGATCTGATATTGAGAGAGAATTGTCTGAAGAATTTAATTTGCAGTCGAACCAGTCAATACAAATTCTAGACACGATTATAGAAAGTATGACCGGCGTATTACAAGAAGACGGAAGGATTGAGATTAGGGGATTCGGAAGTTTTTTTACTAAGAGTTACGGTCCCTACGGTGGTAGAAATCCCAGAACAGGGGAACATGTTGAGGTCTCAGAAAAGAAATTACCTCATTTCAGGCCAAGTAAGGAGTTATTAAAAAAGTTAAACAATAATACAGATAACGAATAATAATAATCAGTACCTTCCGGTTCCATCATTTTTCCAATATTTATTAGAATAAACATCCTGTACTATATTTTTACAATATAATTATGTCCTTAAAAGATATTTTAATATATCCGGAAAAAAGGCTCCGAAAGAAGTCTCAAACCGTAGAGAAAATTGATAAGAAAATCCAAAAGTTGCTGGATGACCTGACTGATACTATGTACAATGCACCCGGCGTAGGCCTCGCGGCCCCGCAGATTGGTGAGAATGTCAGGGTACTAGTCGTGGATATCTCGACAAAGGAAGAAGAAAACACTCTCCTGGAACTTATTAACCCCGCAATAACAGATTCAAGCGGGACACAAAAAAGTGAAGAGGGTTGTTTAAGTGTTCCAGGATTTTATGGAAACATAACCAGAAAAAAGAAAATTACTGTGGAAGCAGTTAACAGGGATGATGAAAAGTTTAAAATTGAAGCTGAAGATATTCTCGCCCGCGTGCTTCAACATGAAATTGATCATCTCGATGGAATTCTCTTTTTCGACAAAATGGCCAAACTTAAAAAAGAACTGTTTATAAAAAAAATTGACAAAACCTTCAGATAATAATATGCCATCAATACTAGTCGAGAACCTTTCACCGTTTTACGTTATGGAAGTCCTTGAACATGCAAAGAAACTTGAAAGCGAGGGAAGGGACATTATCCACTTTGAAGTAGGTGAGCCCGACTTTATTACTCCGGGGGAAATCTGTGAATCTGCTATTGAATCCATTAAAAGCGGCGAAACAAAATATACTGAGAGTCTGGGAATTCCTGAATTAAGGGAAACGATAGCCAAAAACTATAATAAAAATTACGGACAGAATATCCCGTATAGCAATGTTGTAGTCAGTTCGGGAAGCTCCCCTGCAATCTTTATGTCAATATTGTCTGTGATTAACCCCGGGGATGAGGTAATAATTACAGACCCGCACTATGCCTGTTATCCACAGATTATAAAAATAGCCGGCGGTGTGCCCAGGAAGGTACGAGTAAGTGAAGAAAACGGGTTCCAGATCGATGTATCAGAAATAAAAAGAAGTATCACGGATAAAACAAAAGCAATAATTTTAAATTCGCCTTCTAATCCAACAGGCGCAATTATTGAAGAGCAGGTATTCAAAGAAATTGCCGAGCTTGGTGTTTTAATAATTTCAGATGAGATCTATCATGGGCTTGAATATACAAAGAAAGCTGATTCGGTCTATCAGTTTACTGACAATGCATTTGTAATAAATGGTTTTTCAAAGCTTTATGCAATGACCGGATGGAGGCTCGGGTATATTATAGCCCCGGAGAAATTTATCAGGCCTATACAAAAGCTTCAACAAAATCTTTTTATTTCTCCAAACCCTTTTGTCCAGAAAGCAGGAATAACTGCAATTGCAAAAGCAAAAGAAAGTGCGGATTTAATGGTTAAAGAGTTTGATGAAAGAAGAAAGCTAATGCTTAGTGAATTAAAAAAATCCGGGTTCAAAATAGCTAATGACCCTGAGGGTGCTTTTTATGTTTTTTTAAATATTTCCCAATTTGCCGCAAATTCATATAATCTCTCATTTGATATCTTAAATAAAGCCGGTGTTGCAGTTACACCCGGAATCGATTTTGGTGATGGAGGGGAATGGGTATATAAGGCTTTCGTATGCACCTTCAAGAGAACTTATTGTAGAAGGTGTAAAAAGGTTGGGCAGTTATTTTAAAAATATTTGATGATTCGATGATAATACCACTCCTTGACAATGCAGAGCTTAAAGACAAAAGGGTACTCCTGCGCCTGGATTTTGACCATCTTTTTGAGAAAAATTACAAACGGGGAAAAATGCAGAGGTTTAGTCTTGCTGAACCTTCTTTGAGATACCTACTTAACGCAAATGCAAAAGTAGTTATCGCACCAAGTTTTACACAAGCAAATAAAACAAATAAAACCGAATACAGCACAGAACCTTATGCCCGTTACATTTGTGACCTATATAAATGCAATGTCTACCTGACTGAAAAGACCGTGGGCAGTTTACCGAAAAAGCTATCATATGATATGGAACCCGGGTCAATACTTTTTTTAGAGAACCTTTTTGGTATGGATGGCGAAAAAAATGCTGAGGAAGAATTTGCCGAAAAACTTTCAATGCTTGGGGATATATATGTAAACGAAGCATTTTCTCTTTCCAGTATGGAACTTGCTTCGAATACAGTTATAGTCGATTATTTTGATAAAGAAAACATATTTGCAGGTTTAAACTTCGGCAGTGAATACTCAAACATGTTTAAGTTAAATTCTGCTGAGAATTTATTTACTCTTTGTTTAAATAAGGATAATGATCTTACTGGTGCCCTTGAAGCTTGTGAAAACCTGATAGAAAAAGTTGACCGCATACTTCTTCTGGGTGAATTATCAAACCTCTATTCAACTGTTAAGAATGAGATAGAAAATCATAATTACTCCAAGAAGATTATTAACAAATTAAAAAAAGTTATTAATTCCGCGGAAGTAAGGAATATAGATATAGTTCATATGGTTGATTATTATACAGATGACGGGAATTCTAAGGCGCAGTTAATCAGGAATGAAATTATTAATAATAAACAGGGCTATATTGATATAGGTGATGAAACCGGGAAAATATTTTCGGATGCAATTTCAGAATCAAATCTTGTTTTTTGGCTGGGTGATCTGCCAAATAGCAAAGAAGGTGATTTAGTTTTTGGATCAGCTAAAATATTCGATACAGTTGATAAACTCGGTATATATGTGATCGGGACTGGTACTGATACTGTTAATCCGGATAATAAAAGCCATATAGAGGATGGTTTTTTTAAATTTCAATCTAGTTGTTACAATACATTTGTAAATTCTGTTACAGACGGCGAATTGCCAGTGATAGAAAAACTTGAGGCTAAATTCAGATGAGTAAAACACTTATAATTGCTAACTGGAAAATGAACTTGCTCAGGAGTGATTCCGAACTACTTACAAAATCCATACTGAACATGGTTAGCCCGGGGGTCCTGAAGTTTGAAATTGTTTTAGCACCTCCTTTTACTAACTTGGAAATTGTACACAGAATAATAGACCATACGGATTTGTCACTTGGTGCACAAAATGTATTCTGGGAAGACTCAGGAGCGTATACAGGTGAAATTTCTCCGACGATGCTTAGAGATATAGGGTGCAGTTGGGTAATACTCGGGCACTCTGAGAGAAGGCAGATTCTTGGTGAAACTGACTTTGAGGTAAGGAGAAAGGTCTCAGCTTCTCTCGGAGCTGGACTTAAGGTTTTAGTATGCGTTGGAGAAACCCTTCTCCAGAGAAATAAGGGGATGACTCCAAATGTACTCAGGCGTCAGGTAGAGAGTGCACTACAGGATGTAAATAACGAAATTGTCAAAAATATTGTAATTGCATATGAGCCAATATGGGCGGTTGGTACAGGTAATAAAGCATCTATGCTGGAGATTGAAGTTGCCCATGATGAAATAAGAGATAAATTAATTGGACTATTTGGAAAAGATGCGGATAATATAAGGATTATTTATGGCGGGAGTGTTAACCCCGACAATATTCAGTCCGTATTGTCTACTAAAAATGTAAACGGCACCCTTGTTGGTGGAGCTAGTTTGGACGCTGATGCATTTATTCAATTAATAGAAAAAGCCGGAGAGTAGTAAAAGTGGAAATATTAATACCCTTTATAAAAGTGATTCATATTGTTGTATGTGTATTTTTAATAGTACTGATACTATTACAGCCTGGTAAAGGCGGAGGCTTGGGTTCAGTATTCGGGGGTGGTTCCTCTGATTCTGTATTTGGTTCAAGCGGTGCAGCACCATTTCTTACAAAATTGACAAGGTTGCTTGCATTAATTTTTGTAATAACTTCTTTATCTCTTGGCTATTTTTCAGTCAGGAGTATCAAGTCAACTGTAATAAGTGATGTTCCTGCGGTTGAGCAGAATGTATCGAGCCCTGAAGAATCGGGTACGGAAACTTCTGCAAACCCGGTTGAAAATGACAGTCCTTCAAACCAGGATTTGATTGATTCTCTTACCGCTCCCCAGGAAGAACCCAATACAGCAAATTAATATCAAATTAAAGGCCGTTTGATCTTGCTGTAAAGGTCAAATGCAAGTATATTCTCCCGTTTAAGGATCATTTAGGAGGTTTCTCAAGATGACATACATAATTGCAGAGCCATGTATTTCGATTAAAGATAAGTCTTGTGTGGAAGCTTGCCCGGTTGACTGCATTTACGAGGGAGATGAACAGCTGTTTATTCATCCTGATGAATGCATAGATTGTGGAGCATGTGTTGATCCTTGTCCTGTTGATGCCATCTATCATGAAGATGAACTTCCTGAGAAGTGGCAGAAATTCTATGATGCGAACGTAGATTTTTTTGAAGGAAAGGAAGGCCTGGAACCAGCACGTAAAGACGATTAAAAAATAAACTATAACAAGCTCTTAAAGGGGATATGTGGTTTTTAATCATGTATCCCCTTTTTCTATTTTATATTACAAATGTTAGTTTATTTCTTTTAATTGGCCTGCAATGAATAACGTAAAGAAAATTTGATTTAAAATCGTTAAGAAACGTATAGGGGATATGGTGGGATTATACGTTTTAGATTTTCAATTGAATTTTTAGTTGGATTCATTGCCTAGCCTTGATTTTTGGTTCTTTGTATCAAAACAAAGAACATAAATAAAATAATTAAAAATATCTTAGTAAATCTTCATTTTCTTTATCTAGATATAAAGAAAACGAAGCAAAAGAAAGATCACGGCTAAACAAAATTTCCTAAAAATTAATCATTTCAACTAAAAGTATTTAATTCCGCCCCATCCTTAAATCCATTCTTAACGCTGAAATAAATAATTTTATTCACGCAAATTTTGTAATGCCGAAAATTTATCAATCGATTAAATTATTTCAATTGTAATAGATCCCGAAATAAATTTAGGATGACATATAAACTGGAAATAAGTAAATTGTAACAAAATGCCGAAGAACAATCTGTTGGAAAGAAAAGAAAGACTAAAAAAAATACTTTCATTTTTAAAGAAAGAATATCCTGATGCAAAATGCCACTTGGATTATAATAATCCTGTAGAACTTCTCGTAGGTTCAATTCTTTCTGCACAGTGTACTGATCTGCGTGTAAACGAAGTAACTAAAGACCTTTTCAGGAAATATACAAATGCTTATGAATTTTCATTGGCAGATATTGATGAGCTAAAAGAAGATATCAGGTCAACAGGGTTTTTTAACAATAAGGCAAAGTCTATTTTAGAATGTACTAAGGCACTTGTCAGGGATCATGATGGGGTAGTCCCTGAAACTATGGAAGAACTGACAAAGTTAAGAGGGGTAGGGCGCAAAACCGCCAATGTAATTTTGGGGAATTATTACGGAAAGCCGGGGATAATAGTAGATACTCATATAGGTAGGTTAAGCCGGAGGCTGGGACTTACGGAAAACGAGGACCCGGTAAAAGTAGAATTTGATTTAAGAGATATAGTTCCTGAGAATGACTGTACGTTTTTCTCAAATTCACTAGGCGACCACGGCAGGACAATTTGCAAATCAAGAAAGCCATTATGTGATAATTGCAAAATATCAGATATTTGCCCGTCATCTGGATTGTTTAACTAATATGGAACATCGATACAATTTATACCACAATTATCTAAAAGAAAAATTTGGCGCCAGGGTACACAAAGTTTCCCTGGATATGGGTTTTACATGCCCAAATCGAGACGGGACCTTAGCACAGGGAGGTTGCGTTTATTGCAATAATGACAGTTTTGTTCCACCATACGCGAGGTCTCGCTACAACATGGATTTTCAGATAAAACACGGTATTGAATATATGAAAAACAGGTTTAAAGCCAAAAAATTTATTATATATTTCCAGGCATATACAAGTACTTACGGTGATGCAAAAGAGCTCGAGAGAATGTATAAAGAAGCTCTAAAGTATGATGGAGTTATTGGACTTTCCGTTGGGACACGATCTGACTGTATAGATGAAGAAAAAATAGAAATATTTGAAAGACTAGCAAAGGATTACTACGTATCTGTTGAGTACGGGATTGAATCAATTTATGATAAAACGCTTGAGTTTATGAACAGGGGACATAATTATCAGTCAGTTCTTGATGCTATTAAATTATCAAAAAACAGGGGGATTCATCTTGGTACACATATAATTGTGGGTATGCCAACAGAGACTGAAGAAGAAATGCTTGCTATGGCTGATGAAGTATCAACACTTGGGATTGATACTTTTAAAATACATAACCTGCATATAATAAAAAATACTCAGCTTGCACGTATGTACCAGGAAAAACCATTTAATTTATTTAGTTACGAAGAATACTTAAAGTTTATCGTTAAGTTTCTTGAACGTCTTTCACCTGATATAATGCTTGAGAGGTTATTTACTGATACACCCCAGGACCTGTTAATTGCACCAAAATGGATAGAAAGGCATAATGAGATTATATACGGTATCAGGCAGGAAATGGAAAGGCAGGATACCTGGCAGGGGAAGTATTATAAGTGAAGAATTTTGTATACCTGGTACAGGGAAAAGGGTGAATATCTTTATTTTAATTTACCGCTCACTATTGTACTTAGTATCTTGGACCTTTTGTAAATGATTTTATTCTAATATTGGTATACTTTGAGCATGAGCAATTACTGGCCGAAGATTTCAGAAGATTTTTTAAAACAAACCAGGATAGATATTCCCATTATACAGGCACCTATGGCCGGCGGGCCCAGCAGCCCATCACTCGTTTCTGCCGTGTCTAATGCCGGTGGTCTTGGATCGATCGGTGGGGGATACCTGAGCCCTGAAGTCCTGGAAGCCCAGATATTGGAAGTAAAATCCAAAACAGACAGGCCTTTTGGTGTAAACCTCTTTATTACTAACAAGGGCAAAAATGAAATTAAGCCCAATGAAAAAATAGAGAAATTAATTAATAGTTATGCGGAAGAACTTGGTGTTGAACTTACAGGTAAGGCCATACCATTTCCGGATTTTGAAAAGCAGATGGAAGTAGTATTTGAAAACAATGTAAAAGTATTCAGTTTTACCTTTGGAGTTCCTGAAAAAAAATATATTGAAAAACTAAAACTGAATGGAATCATCATAATTGGAACTGCCACTTCGGTAAGGGAAGCACTTATACTTCAGAATGCTGGTTGTGACTGCATAGTGGCACAGGGTTTTGAAGCCGGTGGGCACCGCGGCAGTTTTGATTATTCAGACAAAGTGCCTCTTGTAGGCGGTATAGCCCTTATACCTCAAATTGCAGACCGCGTTGATATACCTTTAATAGCTTCGGGTGGGATAATGGACGGTAGGGGGATTTTTGCTTCCTTTGCTTTGGGCGCATCTGCAGTCCAGATGGGTACGGCATTCATGACCTGTGAAGAAGCCGAAGTAAACCAATCGTGGATTGACCTCTTGTTAGATAGCACTGATACAAGTTCAGTGCTTACAAATGCATTTACCGGAAAATTTGCCAGGGGTATTAATAATCGTTTTATGAAAGAGCTAAAACCGCTTGAAGACGAAATACCTGAATATCCTGCTCAGCATCAGCTTACACGTGAATTAAGGGCAAAGGCCAGGGAGTTGAATAATACAGATTTTATGTCTTTCTGGGCCGGCCAGGGTTCTGCGATGTGCAGGCGTACAACTGCTGAGGACCTGATGAAAAACCTGGTATTTGAATATCAGGAAGTTGAATTAATAATGAGACAGGAATGATGGGATGAAAAAAAGAATTTTGGGTATTGTCATATTTGATGATGTAGAAGTGCTGGATTTTGCCGGTCCGTTTGAAGTGTTTTCTGTAACAAACGAACACAATAATAATGATCTTTTTAATGTCATATTGATCTCAGTTAACGAAGAAATTATAAACGCTAAAAATGGTTTAAAAGTAGTTTCAGACTGTTCTATCAATGATGTTAATAATCTTGATATACTTCTCATACCAGGTGGGCAGGGTGCAAGGCCCCTTGTAAATAATTCAGAATTTATACATTGGGTACAATCAATTTCTAAAAACTGTGAACTTGTATTGTCGGTATGCACAGGTGCATTAATACTTGCAAAAGCAGGCATTCTGAATGGGCTTAAGGCTACAACTCATCACCAGGCATATGGTGAGCTGAGACAGTTGGTAGCCAACACAGAAATAATAGAAGGCGATAAACGTTTTGTAGATAATGGGAAAGTCATAACATCAGGTGGTATTAGCGCAGGGATTGATATGAGCTTTCATGTAATTGACCTTTTGTTAGGGAAAGAAACATCAGAAAAAACCGCTGAATATATGGAATACAGGAGAATGGTTGAATAATTCTCATATACTGTATAATTACGCAAAAAAATAATTGGAGAAGTAAATGAAGATAGATGATAGATCCGTAGTTTCAATACACTTTAAGCTTACTAATGATAAAGGGGATGTACTTGATTCGTCGGAAGAAAAAGATCCTTTAGTGTATATGCATGGCACACAGAGTCTCATAGACGGGCTTGAAAAAGAACTTAAAGGTAAAAGCACCGGTGATAAGTTTGATGTAACTGTTCAGCCCAATGAAGGCTACGGTACTGTAAACCCTGAGCTTGTTAAGGAAGTACCTCATAGCGCATTTAAAGGAGTGGATGATATACAGCCTGGTATGCAGTTTGAAACAACAAGCCCGGAGGGACATCTCCAGTTAATTACAATTGAAGAAATTAAGGAAGAATCGATAAGGGTAAATGCAAATCACCCGTTAGCAGGTGAGGTGCTCCATTTTAATGTATCAGTCGAAGAAGTAAGGGTAGCAACTGCTGAAGAACTTGAGCATGGGCACGTACACGGCCCTGGTGGACATTCCCATTAAACTTTCAACGCCTGAAAAATAAGATCCTTCAATGGATATGATATTAAAAATTGCCATAATTTCATTTGTTATAGCAATATTCGCCGGCTGGTTATTAAACAGTTTAATAATTGTTCTATTTAGATTTTTCAGAACCGGCAAGTTTAACTCTTTTCCGTCTGCTAAATCTCAATTAGTTTATGCTTTTCTTTCGGGTATAGCACTGTTTATTATTGGAGTTATAATTTTTCTAACGAATGTAGAAATGCATTGAATTCTGTATCATATTGATTTAATTCTAATATTTGAAAGTAATAATATGGATGAATTAGAAAAAAGCTGGAAGACCATTTACATAATATGGATAGCCATGCTCATTGCACTATTTGTATACATGCTTGTGGGCCTTTCACTGGAAGATAAAATTGATATACCAATTGATAAAAGCGTTTTAAACATTGTAAGATACATTTTTTATCTTCTTTCCGGAGTTCTTGTTTTCTCAATTAAGTATGTACGGAAATTTATTCTTAATTCAAAAAGTGCAAATGGAAAAAATGTTTACTCCGAAAATCCTGCAGTGTTTAAATATATAAAGGCAACTATTGCATCACTTGCTATGGCAGAATTCGTGGCTGTTTTGGGATTAGTGTTATTTATTCTCGGGAAAAATAAAGTTGATCTGTATCTACTGGTATTTATCTCGGCAGTCTCGATGATAATTTACCGTCCTTTCAAGGAACAGATGGTTAATTTTACCCGGGATTTTAGTAGAACAGATTAATTTTAATTTTATCAAAAAAACTTTTTTAATTACTATACGTTATATAGATTAGAGTTTAGTTCTTAGATATTAGATGCTGGTTATTAGTTATTGGAGACTAGATACTAGGAACTAGATACTAGATAAAGAGAGCGCTCAGTGTTTGGATTCTTAAAGCAAAGTAAAATTACAGATGAGGAAGCTATGGGTAAGTTCCAGAATGGGGATACCAGTTGTTTTGATCTCCTTCTGAACCGGCACAGTAAAGGTGTGTATAGGTTCATTTACAGAATGGTTGGAGGTAATACCCCTAATGCTGAAGATATTCTCCAGGAAGTTTTTATAAAAGTTGCAGAAAACAGGATGAACTATAGTAAAGATAGGAAATTTACTGCCTGGCTATACAGAATAGCGAGAAACCACACCATCGATTTCATGAGAAAAGAAAGTTACAGGATGCATAGTTCACTTGATAAGAGTATTGGTAGTGATGATGGATCAAACGTTACTTATCTCGAACTGGTTAAGAGTGATGATAAATCCCAGGATGAACAGTTGCACAGCGCAAAGATAAAAGGACATTTATATGAAGAGATGAATGGGCTTAAGGAAGAGTACAAAGAGGTCTTTATCCTTAGAGAAATGGAAGGACTAAAATTTGATGAGATTGCGGTGATTACTGATTCTAATATTAATACGGTAAAAAGCAGACACAGGTATGCATTCAAAGAATTAAGGGAACTACTCCTCAGCACCGGTTTTTTTGATGAGTATAAAAAGACGGGAGAGGTTTAAATATGGACATACAACAATTTGAAGAAATGATTATCGATTACCTTGATGGAAGTTTGTCGGGGGCGGAAAATAAATACTTTGAAGAAGCTTTAAACAGTTCTGATGAGTACAGGGAAATTTTTGAACAGTATAAATCCATTCGTACTGTCACAGGATCGGAAAATGATCTTGAACCACCCGCAGAAGTAATTGAAAGAATAAGTGAGCAAGTAAAAAAATCCATTAAAAAGGAAAAGAAATCAGTTTTTAAAAGATGGTTTAAATTTCCGATTTTAGCCCCTGCACTTGCAGTAGCGATTATAGCAATGCTCTGGATTTCGGCTGGTGAAGATTATCTTAAAAATAAAAATATTATTCCGGTTGCAGAAAATTCTACCAGTCCCGAACTAAGGTCTGACTATAAGGTAAGTGCCGGCAAATTGAACCAAAAAGAAGCTGTCATGCAAGAAGAAATTATGCCTGGTACGGAAGTTGATAAAATTGAATCTGGGAGAAAAAATAAGGCAAAGCCCCAGGCTGCATTTAAAAAACCGTCCTATTCTGCTGTAACTAAAAATGATTCAAGGAAGATACATGCATCACTAAAACCGGCAGCAACTGGCTCCATGGATGATTTGGCGAGGTCCCCTATAGAACAGGAATCAGAAATAATAAGTAAAGATACAGATAAAGGAATAAAATCAGATGATTTAGTGACCGAAAAAAGTAAAGATTTTGCAGATGTCTCAGCAGTTGGCCAGGATAACAGGCAGAAAGATGAGTCAAATTACGAGTCTGAGAAGCCCGCATCAGATAAAAAGGAATTTAAAAGTGAAGTAGCTAAAAGTGGTGGAAATGCCCCTAAATCATTATCCAGGACGTCAACAGTTAAAAGTACGATTAGTCCTTCAAAAAGGGTAGAGATAACAAACGATTACAGGAATGAACTTAATGAAATTGTTACCATGCAGTATAAGGGTGACTGCCTGGAATCACTTGAACGGTCTCAAAAGCTGCTTGATGCTGACCCCGAACCATCCATATCCATAAAGACTGACCTTTATTTGACACAGGGCGAGTGTTTTATGGAACTAAAAGAGTACGACAAGGCACTTGAAGTATACGAGAAAGCCAAAGAACTCACTCCTCATAAGTCCCACCTCTTTAATACAAAGATTAAAGAGGTTTATATCAGGCAGCAGAAGTAAGTTGTTTTAATTTTGTTTAATACAAAATAAAACTGAGAAAAACAACTGTTTAATAGTAACCCCACAGAGTTGTCATACTGAACACTTCGACAAACTCAGTACAGGCTCGTTTCAGTATCTCCAATATATAGATCCTGAACTAAAATCAGGATGACATATCTTAATTCTATTTAATATTTATTTTTAATAACTTAAAACTTAAAAACCTTCTATTCGTATTAACAATTAAATACAGATTCGGAGGTTTAAAATGCAATCAAGTAAAAAGCATATTTATCTAAGTTTGTTACTAACAATATTTTCATTTGTTCTACTGGCTGCGCATGCGAATTCAATGTCGTTATATACAGGGCCGGTACATATGAAACCAGAAATTAGCAATCCCTACATGGAATATAATTCAGACAGGGAAATGCTTGTAAACATGAAACTCTGGGGTGATGAAAGAAGGCCGGTAAAAAGGCCACCTGTAAATCTTATCCTTGTTATAGATAAAAGCGGGTCAATGAATGAAAGAGGTAAAATGATCTATGCTAAAAAAGCTGCAAAGATCATGATAAACAATCTAAACAGTTATGACAGGGTAGGGATCATTGCATACTCAGATTATGCAAGGGTTATTTCTCCTCTTCAAAAACTAAATAACAAAGCAAGATTAAGACGCAAAATTGATCAGATTTATCCTGCAAATGCCACTAACCTTTCCGCTGGGCTTATTGAAGCTATCAGGGAACTAAAATACGAAGATGACCACAGGAGAATAAACAAAGTAATACTTCTTTCAGATGGTCTTGCAAACAGGGGAGTTACAGACTTGTATTCACTTTCCAATATTGCTTCCAGGGCATCATCGGAAGGTATTTATATAACTACTATGGGCCTCGGACTTCATTTTGATGAAGATTTAATGGCAACTGTTGCCGAGTATGGTGCAGGGAATTACTATTTTATAGAATCGCCAAATCAGATTGCATATATATTCGATAAGGAGTTCAGAAAAATGAGTTCTACTATTGCAAGGGATGCCGTACTTGAAATTGACCTTGAGGACGATGTAGAGTTGGAAGAATTATATGGATATACATATGATAAAAAGGATGACAAGATACTTATAAAACTTGGTAATTATTACTCAGGGCAGGAAAGAAATATAAAGATGATCCTCAGGGTCCCTACTAATAAAAAAGGGAAAAACGACCTTTTTACCTCTTCACTTAGATATACAGATATTGAAAACGGCAGTAAAAACAAAATAGATGAAAGCGTAAATTACAATGTTACAAATGATCCGAAAAAAGTGGTTAAAAACGAAAATAAAGTGGTTGTTTCTGAAATGGAATCGGTAAAAGCCTCGAAAGACCTGGATTCTGCAACAAGGGCTTATGAGCAGGGCTACACAGGCCGGGCTATAGATAAATTAAAAGGTGCCCTGGAATCTGTAAGAAGGTTGAATAAATCTGGTTATAAGACATCAAATTCAATGGCACAGGAAATGGCTTTGAATGACGCACTTAGTGAATTTGAGTCTGCTCCTGCGTCACCTGCATCGGATTCAGGTAAAAGAATGATTAAAAAATATAAAGAAGAATCAAGAGTTCAACAAAAATAATAAATATTTACCCTAAACTCCAAAAAAGATTTATAATTTTGTTAGAAACAAAGTAAACTATTATAAATCTTTTTGGAGGATCCGGTGTTATGAAAGCATCATTTACACTAATAACTGTATTACTTTTTGGATTTTGTTTAATTTCATCTGTTTCCTTTGCGGATTCCGATGATTTTGATTATTCGGTCTATGAAGGGAATGCTGATGAAGTAACGATAGAATTCTCTAATATTGGGCCAAATCCACAAAGAGGATATTGCATTTACACCTGGAATGAATATTACGATACACATGATATAGAAATAAAAGTAGAATCTGAAGGTGAATATGATGAAATTATTGTATTTACATGCCCGGATTGCAGCCTGGAAGAACATTATGTAGAACCTTTTCTGAATAGTAAGGTTGATGGAAAAACAGGTGCTGACAGAATTAGGGAATGCGGATTTATACATGCCAAATTCCAGGGTTCTAAAGGCATACAGGAAATTGGAAGAGTATTATTGACAGACGTAGAATCCACAAATCCTAATGCTCCTCAAGTTGGGTCATCCGGGAGGTCATATGGAAGACATATTGATCCTGTCAGAAGTTTTAGTGAAGGGCCTTACAGCTCTCTCGATCCTGTAGATGAAGCAGAACCATATGAATCACTTGATTCGGTTTCCGAATCTGTTGGACAGGCATCTTCAGAACCAGGCTATGTTGTACCATCGGAAGAACCTGGTTATGAAAAACCACTAGCCGTAAGAGAAGCAGAAGGTCAGGTCATAGGGGAGTAAAAGAAAAATTAAATTATGGATCTAGTTGCTTCCTTTCCTTTTGGCTGGGTTAGAAATTATAAAAACGAGAACTGGCAGATAATCTGGGATTCTAAATCAAAATCCCTGATTCTTAAATCCTCTTTGTCTGAAAATATTGTAAAATACTGCAGTTGTGAAAATTGGAAGGAAGCTAAAATTCAGGCTGATGAAATAAGAAGTAATCACGAACTACTTAGCGATATAATTTAGACTTCAAGCTTCCAATCTTTCATTTATTTTATTTATAACCTTTTCCATATTTATATTCACGTTATAATACTGCCGTATTATTAAGGTGAGGCTTAGTATATGAAATATATGGAACAGGAATTGATTTCAATTCCCGTAGGAAAGAGCAAGGTAAACGCTTTATTCTATAAATCGCTACGTAGTAAAGATAATGGCAAGAAAGAACCCGTAATAATTCATGTCCATGGATTTTTGGGTAATTTTCTGGAGGGTAGCCAGAGGTTCCTGCCGCCAATACTTGCGGAAGCCGGGTACTCATCAATTGCTATAAATACACGTATGGCAAACTTCGGCCTTTTTTTTGGTTATGGAATACTTGAAGATACAATCCCCCAGATTGATGGTGTTGTAAAATACCTTGAAGAGATCGGGTATACCGAGATAATCATCTCGGGTTACAGCCTTGGTGGTAGTGTACTTCTTAAATATGCTGCTCTTAGAGACGATATAACCAAGTATCCGTCCCTTAAAGCGGTTATTGCTTTAGCAACACCGTATTCAATGCCTGAATCAATTAAGAGACGCTGGAATAGGTGGGAAAGCCAGCCAAGTTATGATGAAGTATACGAAGAAGCCAGGGAAATACTTAAACCAGATCCCAAAGACTCTGACCAGGACAGGACAATAATTATTTACAAGGCCAGGGGTAATACATTCAAACCCGAACACACTGAAATCTATACCTATAAAACATGGTGGTATTTAGCGGGGCCCGAAGCCGATGATGCTAAGGGTTACAAACAAATTAAACACATTTCAAAACCTATAATACTGATCCAGGGATGGAATGATGAAATCGTTCATTCACACGAGACCCATGAGCTGGCTCAGGTAGCCATCGAGGCCGGGAACGATGATGTTTCTGCATTTTACCTAAACACCGGCCATTCACTAAACGGAAAGGAAGAGGAACTCGGAGATATAATAGTCAGGTGGCTCGATAGAAGATTTAACAATGCAAAAGACAACTAAGCAGCGAAATTTACTTACCTTTACAACCAGGGACGGATTTGAAGTAAATGCATTATTAATAACACCAAATTTCGAAACCGAATCAGAACTTTTTGAAAATCCCATAATTATCAATGTACACGGAGTACTTGGGAATTTTCTTGCACGCGGTACACCACAGATTTTACCTCCTGCACTTCTGGCAAAAGGCGTGAGTACCTTGTCTATTAATACGAGGCTTGGATTTTTGGGCCAGATTATGGGCGACGGTATATTCGATAAATCTGACCAGGATATAGAAGAGTCAATTAAAGTGCTAGTGGATATGGGATTTAAAAATATCTATATTCTGGGGTACAGCCTGGGTGCAAACCTTGCCGTTTATTACGCAACAAAATCCCAGGACAAGAACATAAAGGGGCTGATACTTGAAGGCTGTTCATATTCCCTGCCGGATTCACAAAAGAGAAGGCTTGAAAAAAATAAGAGTATTCCACAGTATGACGATATCTATAAAAGGGCCAAGCAGATCCTGGGGCCGGATCCCAGAAGTGAAGTCAATGACCAGATATTTATTATATACAGGGCATGGGGAAATTCCTTTAATCCTTTAGATATAGAGATATTTACTTACAGGACGTGGTGGTTTATGAGAAGTCCGGAAGCAGTTTTTGCCAAGACATGTGACCTTATTGAGCAGGTGAAAGTACCTATCCTTTTCATACATGGGAAAATTGATAATGTGGTTGATATATGGGAACCAGAAGATCTGATGGGTATACTGAAAAAAACAGGAAACACAGATGTAGAACTTGTATATATCCCTGAAGCAAAGCATGATTGTATGGAAAACCCGGAAGCCACAGTTGATGCAATTACAGGTTGGATAAGTGAAAAAAATCCTACAAAAAAGAAATAAAATTCTTTATTATTGAAAATATTCTGCTTAATTGCTTGAAAAATTTTAAAAAATAATTTATTCTCTTGTCCTTTCCCAAGATTCTCACAACAATTAAGTTTTTGGTTGGAGGTATTAAAATGTCTTCTGTTGATGGTGTAAAGATTCTGGAACAGCATGGAATTAAAAATCCAAAAAACGTTCATTTTAACTTATCAGTTCCGGAATTATATGAAATATCTATTAAAAGGGGGGAGGCCCAGATAGCAGATGGCGGAAGCCTTGTTGCATATACTGGTGCACATACAGGTAGATCCCCGAAAGACAGATTTATAGTAAAGGAACCTACAACAGAAAATTTTATTCACTGGGGACCGGTAAACCAGCCAATATCTTCCGAAGCCTTTGACTCTTTGTATGACAAGGTAATAAACTATTTTGAAGGCAAAGAAATATTTATAAGAGACCTGTATGCTTGTGCCCATCCTGAATACAGAACGAATGTGAGAGTAATTAATGAATACGCCTGGCACAACCTGTTTGTAAACAACATGTTTATAAGGCCGGAAACCTCTGAAATACCACATGAAGATGTTGGGTTTACAGTAATATCTGCACCTGGTTTTAAAGCGGACCCCGAAGTTGATGGTACAAGGACCGAAACTTTTATCCTGCTTAACCTTGAAAAGAGAATCGCCCTTATTGGCGGAACCGAGTATGCAGGTGAAATGAAAAAATCTGTTTTTGCTGCTATGAACTACCTGCTTCCTGATAAAAATGTGTTCCCAATGCATTGCTCAGCAAATGTTGGCAAGGAAGGAGATGTATCACTGTTCTTCGGACTTTCAGGTACAGGTAAAACCACTTTGTCTGCAGACCCGGACAGGGCTCTTATCGGAGATGATGAACACGGTTGGTATGATAAAGGTGTTTTTAACTTTGAAGGCGGATGCTATGCAAAAGTCATAAAACTTAACCCTGAGACTGAGCCTGAAATTTACAGCGCAACATTAAAATTTGGTTCAATAGTGGAAAATGTGGAATTCGATCCAGAAACAAGAAAAATTGATTTTAATAGTTCTAAGTTTACAGAAAACACAAGAAGTGCTTACCAGATAGATTCTCTTAAGGGCATTGTACCCGAAGGAGTAGGCGGAATTCCAAATACTATATTTATGCTTACATATGATGCATTTGGTGTTTTACCACCTATTTCCAAACTTACTTCCGAACAGGCCATGTATTTCTTCCTGCTTGGATACACAGCAAAAGTTGCAGGTACCGAAAGAGGTGTAAGTGAACCACAGGCAACATTCAGTTCCTGTTTTGGTGCACCATTTCTTCCAAGGCCCCCAAAGTTTTATGGTGAAATCCTAAAGAGCAAGATGGAAAAGTACAAAGCAAATGTATGGCTGCTAAATACCGGTATTTCCGGAGGCCCATACGGTATAGGCCAAAGAATGCCTCTTCCTTCAACACGTGCACTGGTTACAGCTGCAATTGACGGTACATTAAACAATGGTGAGTTTATAGAAGTTCCCGTATTTGGATTACAGGTACCTGTAAGCTGCCCGGGTGTAGATTCGGACCTTCTTCAGCCAAAACTTTCATGGTCTAATTCGGAAGAGTATGATTCCAAGGCAAATGAATTAAAAGCACTGTTTGAAGAAGAATATAAAAAGTATTCCTAAAACTTTATGGCCTTAAGTAACCTGGCGGGATACCCTGTTTTCTCGCATCAAGTCTAAGCTGTTCTTTTTCTTCTTCTATTAGTTCCAGGCGTTTAAATAGTGGTGGCAGGTGTCCTTCGAGGTATCTCAAATCAAGTATCATCAGATCTGCCTTGTAGCCATTTATAAGGTAATAATCAATATTGCTTTTTAATATATCTATTTTTTTTTCGGTGATATAGATTTCTTCGAGTGTTCTTTCTTTTTTTTGTTCAATATTGAGGGCCAGATTTCTCCAGTACAGCCTTATTTCTTCCTTAATAATTTCTTCTTCAATTGCCGCAGTATTTTCATCGATGGTATCTTCTAAAATTACAATTTCATTTTCGGTGACAGGCAGTTTCTTTTTGGTTTTTATTATTTCTATAACATCCATATTGTTGTCAGGTTTTTTGTCTGTATAGTGGATTGCCCCGTTTTTATCTTTCCATTTATAGATTGTATAAGAAGATGAATTGTCAGTGGACAAAGCAAAGAAAAAGACAAAAATTAAAAAATAGTAAAAAAGATGTTTCCTTTTCATAATCGTTGTTTATTATATTATATATTCACCCAGGAAATACATATGAAAAAATCTATAATAAAAGTAACAGTTGCCCTTGGATTAATACTGGGAGGGCTTATTCCATTCTCTCATGTAATTGATATTGATACACCGGCAATGGCATGCGGTGATAAAGATAGTAGCTCTGATGATGGCAGTGATAAGGGTCAGGGTCCTCAGTCCGGCAAACTTTAAATTAACTATATTTAAAAAGTTAAGGGCGTATGCACATTGATGTATACGCCCTTTTTTTATAATTTTAGTTAGCCCTATTAGTCAAAAATAACTACAAGTAAATAATTAATAATTATAGTATAACACCCTCAGAACACTCAATATTCTTTAAAAATATTAAATAATATTTAATTGTGAATTAACAATTTTATTTATATTAAATATTATTTTTACTAAACTTATTCATCTATTTGTGATAGTATTTTATTATAGGTGAGGGGTTAGGTGGTACGATTTCTATTCATACAATCCTCCATTAAACATCTAGCCCTTCTTTATTCACTTCACTTTGTAGTACCTCTGATTTATTTATCCATATATGAGATCTATAGATTCCCGGTATGTGGTAAAGCTAAGAAAGATACTGTAATAAGTTAAATAAATTCATGAAAAATGGAGATTCAGGTCACAACTTGGTCACAAAACTGATAATGAGGGGTTAAGGTGTTTAACATAACCTATAAAAATCAGTAAGAAAAAAGAATGCGTCCCCGAGGGGATTTGAACCCCTGTTACCGGCGTGAAAGGCCGATGTCCTAGGCCCGGCTAGACGACGGGGACGTTGACAATGTGAGCCGTACAGGATTTGAACCTGTGACCCACTGCTTAAAAGGCAGTTGCTCTACCAACTGAGCTAACGGCTCAAAATTGAGACACTAAATATATCACGACCAAGTATCTTGTCAAAATATAATTCGATTATATTTTACTTTCGGGTTTTTACGTGCGAGAGTTAAACAGATTTAGGCAGAATAACTATGATATCAGGTCTTGATAAAGCTCAGAAAAAGAACTTCACACTTATAACACTCTCAAACTTTTTTTTCTTTTGTAATTTCTCTGCATTCTTTTTACTCCCTTTATTTATTAAAGACCTCGGGGGTGATAAAGCAGATATCGGTTATATAATGGGTACCTTCGGTATAACTTCCCTGGCCTCAATTCCCCTGGTGACTTACTTGATAGATAAATACGGAAGGAAGTACTTTATAGTACTCGGTGGGGTATTGATGTCTGTTGCTACTCTAATGTTTCTTTCTGTCGATATGATAGGAATTGAAATTTATATATTAAGGCTCCTCCAGGGAATAGGTTTTGCCTTTTCCTTCACATCAGCAAGTACTTCAGTGTCGGACAATATTCCGCAGAACATACGGGCTCATGGCCTTGGTGTATTCGGGGCATTTACAATCGCTTCATATGCTATTGGCCCTTCTATTGGTGAGTTCATTATTTTAAATTTCGGGTTTGATATGTTTTTCCTATATGCCGCAGGTTTCAGCCTTGTAGCCGTTGCTCTTGCACTACTCGCACAGGAAGGCCAGTTTACAAGGGCTGATGACAGGTTTGCCCTGGATCTATTTAAACTGATTGGTTCAAAGAGATACCGGCTGATACTTTTTACAAATCTTATTATTGCTTGCGGTCTTGGAAGTATTCTTCATTTTTTCTCGGTATTTTTGAGGTCCCGTGATTTTGCTGTATCCACTTTTTTTCTTACATATACCTTAACGGTAATTGTAATCCGGATTTTGGGCAGTAAGGCTTCGGACAACTTTGACAGGAAACTGATTGCCGCTCCCAGCATGCTGATAATGGCCCTGTCGCTAATCTTCGTATTTATTATAGATTCTTTTTATACGGCACTTTTGATATCCTTTATATTTAGTTTTGGTTACGGGTTTTTGTACCCGACAATAAGCGCAATTATTATTGACAGAGCTTCATCTTCTGAAAGGGGTAAGGCGATGGGTGCTTTTAACGCTTCCTTTAGCCTCGGGATAAACTACATTGCATTTCCGCTTGGAATAATTGCAAAGTACTGGGGCTTTCCCGTGATGTATTTTTTGACCGGTATTTTAGTGCTTATCGGTTCGGTTATCTTTATTGTTTTTGAAAAAGGTAAGACATATGAAAATAAAACATAACGATCTGGTATTAATACTTGCACCTGATAACAAAACCTATCTGTTAAGGGCTACGAAGGAAAAAAAATTTCACACTAATAAAGGAATATTAAAGCTGGACGATGCTATAGGAAAAGAGTTTGGCGACAGTATTGTATCCACTCTCGATAGAACTTTTCTTATTCTTGAGCCTACAATTGAAGACAGGATGATGAAGGTAAAGAGGCTGACGCAGATAATCTATCCCAAGGACGCTTCCATGATCCTTCTAAAGGCAAGTATTGGTGCAGGGAGCAGGGTCATTGAAACAGGACTTGGTTCTGGAGCATTATCCATAGCCCTTGCCAATGCAGTTTCGCCGACCGGAAAACTTTATACGTATGAAAGAAGGGAAGAATTTATAGTTAATGCCAGGAAAAATATAGAAGATGCAGGATTTGGCGACTGCGTGGAGTATAATCTAAGTGATGCAAAGGATGGATTTAAGGAAGAAGGAGTTGATGCCGTAATACTTGACCTTCCTTCACCCTGGGACGGTATTCAATCGGCATACAAGGCCCTCAGGGGCGGGGGAAGACTGATAAGCCTGTCTCCAACAGTAAACCAGATAGAAGAAGCGGTAGATCACCTTGAGAAAGAAGGATTTGTGTTCATCGAAACCTTTGAAACAATTCAGAGGCACTATCTTGTCAGAAAAGGAAAGACAAGGCCGATAAACAGAATTATTGGCCATACAGGTTTTCTTACCATAGCGAGGAAAGCTAATAAACAGCTTTAGAAAATATAATACTATATGTTTACAGCTAGTTACAGGCAATACTTAATATTAGTTCTAATCTTAATTGTTTCATGTGGGAACTCTAAAGAACCAGATACTTACCGCGTACTAAAAGTTATAGATGGTGATACTGTAATTATAGACCATCCAAATGTAGAAAGGGTCAGGTATCTTGGAATAGACACTCCCGAGACACTTAAGCCCGACTCACCAGGGGACCCTTTTAGCAAACAATCGACTGCTTTCAATGAAAGGCTGGTACTAGGAAAAGATGTAACCCTCGAAATTGATGAAGAAAAATATGATCCTTACGGGAGGCTTCTGGCCTATGTATTTATAGACGGAAAATTAGTCAATGAGGAACTGGTAAGGGAAGGGCTTGCAAGAGCATTCTTTATCGGGCCAAACAGGAAATACGAGAGTAGGATATATAAGGCACAAAGAGAAGCACAAAATAATAAAAAAGGTATTTGGGGGAGCCCCGAAAGTTTTAAAACACCTAAAGATAATAAAAAGTTTTTAATAAAACCATTCCAGGCAAGGGAATATGTAAATGACAGGGTTGTTGTAAGGGGAAAGATAAATACAATGAAGAAGAACAACTCAAAAGTGATGGTGCTCAGCCTTGAAAATGACCTAGATATTGTATTTTTTAAAGACAGTCTTGAAAATTTCAGGTTTTTTAAAATAGACCCGGCATATGACTATATTGGAAAACCTGTTGAAGTAATCGGGAGGGTTACCATGTACAGGGGATCCCCCCAAATAATTGTCTCTCATCCAAGTGTAATCAGGGAATTAAATTGAACCTAGAAAATCTACTTGTAAAAGGTTCCAGCGAACTTGGAATAACACTCAATTCCCGGAAGATTCAAAAATTTTTATCCTACCAGGAATTAATTAAAAAATGGAATAGTAAAATCAATCTTACTTCGGTCACTGATGATAGTGAGATAATTGTCAAGCATTTCCTGGATTCGCTTACAGTTTCTGAATTAATTACTGACGGCCCTAACATCCTCGATATTGGCACAGGGGCAGGTTTCCCGGGTGTTCCGATTGCCATAGTAAGGGAATCACTAAATATTACAGTCCTCGATTCAAGGGAGAAAAGGATTTTTTTTATTAACGAGGTATTAAGGGAATTAGATCTTAGCAATGTTAAGACAGTTTCAGGAAGGGCTGAAGACAGTAATAACGGTGTTCCGAGAATTAATTTTGATTATGTTTTGACAAGAGCCGTGGGAGATATAAAAGAAGTGATAAATTTATCAGTTCCATATCTTAATGAAAAAGGGAAGATTATATTAATGAGAGGGAAAGAAGGCAAGATTGAATGGGAAAGGTTTAAAAATGGCAATTTAAAACTACTTCAATTACGGGAAATAATAGTGCCTGAAAGTAATTTTATGAGGGTATTGCTCGTGCTTTCACAAAAATAAAAAATGTAATATAAAAGATACGCCAAATAAAATATTAAATATTTTATATAGAAAGTTCATTATGATATACTTATGTTTCCGGTGTTAGAATAAGTAGGTAATTCCTTCATAAATCATTAATTTTCATTGTATTTTGATACACTAGATGTAAAACTTAATAAATAACTTTAACGGGAATGTTCAATGTTTAGAATTGGAGTGATTGGAGGAAGTGGTTTATACGAGATGGAGGGTCTCCATGACGTGGAATCTATTGAATTGACTACGCCCTGGGGAAAGCCTTCTGACAACTTGGTAAAGGGTACCTTAAACGATACTGAACTTATATTTCTTCCAAGACACGGTAAAGGGCATGAAATAACACCTTCAGAAATCAACTACAGGGCTAATATTTATGCTATGAAAATGCTCGAAGTTGACTGGATAATCTCTGTAAGTGCCGTTGGCAGTATGAAAAGAGAAATTGCACCGGGGCACATTGTTATTCCATCACAGTTTATTGACCATACTAAAAAACGTGAATCAACTTTTTTTGGTGACGGTGTTGTAGCACATGTCTCGATGGCGAATCCTGTATGCAACCAGTTATCACAGGTGCTTTTTAATGCTGCTATTGATTCGGGAGCCACTGTACATAATGGTGGTACCTATATATGTATCGAGGGACCGCAATTTTCCACAAAGGCAGAGAGTGAGTTGTACAGGTCCTGGAATGTGGATGTAATAGGGATGACCAATATGCCAGAAGCAAAACTGGCACGTGAGTCAGAGACTTGTTATTCGACACTTGCCCTTTCTACGGACTATGACTGCTGGCATGAGGAATTTGATGATGTAACGGTGGAAGATATAATTGAAACACTTATGAAAAATGTAGATATGGCTAAGACAATAATAAAAAATGTTGTAGGTATCATACCAGAGGTGAAAAAGTGCGGCTGTTCGACGGCACTTAGCAATGCAATAATTACCGGAGAGGATGAAATAAAAAAATCAGATAATGAAAAAATCAAACTATTAATTGAGAGGTATATTTAATGAGCGTACTCGTTGTTGGTTCTATGGCACTTGATTCTGTAGAAACTCCTTTTGGAAAAGTTGAAAATATTCTTGGCGGTTCTGCATCTTATTTTTCTCTTGGTGCAAGTAATTTTACCGATGTAAATGTAGTGGCTGTAGTTGGTAATGATTTTCCTGAAGAACACATACAATTACTTGAAAGTCATGGCATTAAGCTTGACGGCGTAAAAATAGAAGAGGGGGAGACCTTCAGATGGGTTGGGCATTATGGTTATGACTTATCAGAGGCCAAAACACTTGAAACACATCTAAATGTCTTTGAAACATTTAATCCTGTATTACCCGATCATTACAAAGATATTGATATAGTATTTTTAGCGAATATTGATCCCGAGATACAGTTTGAAGTATTACAGCAGGTAAATAATCCAAAACTTGTAGCATGTGATACCATGAACTTCTGGATTGAAAGCAAGCCGGAGCAATTAAAAAAATTACTCGGCCATGTAGATATTCTTATGATTAACGATGCAGAGACCCGGGAACTTGCCGGGGAACCAATAATTGTAAAAGCTGCGAGGAAGATTATGGAAATGGGCCCCAAGATGTTAATTGTAAAAAGGGGTGAATACGGGGCGCTCATGTTTAGTAAAGATGGTATTTTTTATGCACCGAGTTATCCGCTTGAGGAGGTCCTCGACCCTACTGGAGCCGGTGATACTTTTGCCGGTGGTTTTATGGGCTATGTTGCCAGTCATGATATTAATAATGTTAATGATTATAAGAGAGCAGTAATATATGGCAGTGTGCTTGCCTCATTTACGGTTGAGGATTTTAGCGTAAACAGGCTGGCAAAATTAAAAAAAGATGAAATAGATGCAAGATATCTTGCGTTTATGAACCTTTCGAATATAGAATAGAATATTATGAAGAAAATATTATTTATACTACTACTTTGTATCGTTTCTTTATCATGTTATTCATCAACAAAGAGTTCAAAGAGCACTTCAGGTGCTAAGGATAAGGATACTGAATTTACTAACTCGAAAGCTCTGGCAGTTGCTTCCGTGAGAAGAGGCAATTTTCCACAGGCTCTCATTGATCTTGAGAGGGCTGAAGAGCTAAACAAAAAAGATCCCGAGGTTTACCTGATAAAAGGGGTTATTTATTATGGGCTTAAAGACAACGCTCTTGCTGAAGAAAACTATCTAAAGTCAATTAAACTTGACCCAAAATATACAGAAGCCTATTATAACCTTTGCGGGCTCTACCTTTTTGAGGGAAAAAATGATGAAGCAATAGAACAGTGTTCCATTGCCGCTTCTGACCCTACTTACAGGGCGAGGGCGAGTGCACTTACCAACCTGGGTATTGCTTATTTCAGAAAAGGTGATGTGAATAAGGCCAAACAGTACTACGACAAGGCTCTTGAAATTAACCCGGCATATGTATATACACATAACGAACTTGGCAAACTTTATACTTCTATAGGTAAGGAACAGGATGCTATCCAGGAGTTTAAACAGGCAATTTCAGGATTTCCGGAATATGCAGAAGCCTATTTTAATCTCGGTATTGTTTACCTAAAGGAAGGAAACAAAAGTCAGGCCTGTTATTCATTTAGAAAAGTGGTTGAACTTTCACCGAATTCTTCACTTGGTGTAAATTCCAACAGATACCTCAACTCTATATGTTCTGCCCCGGGATACTAACTAACTTTTAGATATATTTTTAAGCAGGTTAGAAGTCGAATGGTTTTTTAATAGGGGAATGGTTACAACTTTGCCACCTATGCTTTTTACAAAATCTGCACCTACAATATCCTCTTTTTTATAGTCTCCGCCCTTTGTAATGATATCGGGCTTTAGTTCTGTGATAATTCTAAGGGGAGTTAGTTCCTTAAATATTACAACAAAATCCACTTCATCCATTAATGCCAGAAGATGAGCTCTTTCTTCAGCTTTTACTATGGGCCTGTCTCTGCCCTTGAGTTTTTTTACAGAAATATCACTGTTTAAAGCGACAATCAGTGTGTCGCCTAATTTCTTTGACTCCTTTAGTATCTTGATGTGCCCGGGATGAAGGAGGTCAAAACATCCGTTGGTAAAGACAATTTTTTCGTTATTTTTTCTTGAGGCTGAAAGTATTCTTTTTAAATCAGCCAGCTTCACAATTTTATTGTTTTCGTTCTTTACAGTAGTTGCTTTAAAAAGTTCATCGCGTGTTGTGTAAGTTGTGCCTACAGAACTTACTACAAGTGAAGAAGCGAGGTTTGCAAGATATGCGGAGTCATTCCATGAATTTGAAATAATAAGAGAAAGGGTAAACACGGATATAAAAGTATCACCGGCACCGGTAACATCATATACATTTACCTGTTGGGCAGGGACAGATTTAGAACTTTTCGCAGTGTTTAAATAACTTATTCCATCTTTTCCCCTTGTTATAAGGGCCGACTTTGTTTTAGATAATAAAAGCAGTTTCTTTAAACCAGCTCTAATATTTTTTTCATTATTCAGACTTATACCTGTAACAATTTCTGCTTCTTTCTTATTAGGGGTAATAAGGTTAGCGCCGCTATATTTGGAAAAATCTTCACCCTTTGGATCTACTGAAATAAAAGCCCTAAATTTAACCGCTAATTTTATGATTTCTTTAGATACTTTTTTGGTTATTAAACCCTTGTTGTAATCAGAAATGATAACAGCATCTGGTTTTTGTATTTTTAAAATTTTTGAGACTCGGTTAATTAACCGGTTTTGAATATTGACCTGAATTTCAGAAGTATCTTCATAATCTACTCTTGCTATTTGCTGCCCGTTTGACATAATCCTGGTTTTTACAGTTGTAGGTTTACGGCTGTCTTTTATTATATTTTTAAGATCAAAACCTTCACTTCTTAATAAGTCTGCTATACTCTTTCCGTTTTGATCATTTCCCACTGAACCTATAAGGAAAGTTTTTACACCAAGTTGTTTGAGATTATTAGCCACATTTGCTGATCCGCCAAGGGAAAGGACATTGCCAGATTTGTTTATAACCGGAACGGGTGCTTCAGGTGAGATGCGCGTTGATGTGCCTAATATATATTCATCAAGCATAATGTCACCAACAACTAAAATTTTTTTATTTTTAAACTGGTGAATGATTGAAAAGTAGTTCATTTGATCAGCAGATAATTTAACATAGTGGGTTTATTGATTAGAAAAAATCAGTTCTTTACAAATTTTAATCTTAAATCATATAAAACATCTTCCAGAAGTTTATTCTCTTCATCAGAAAGGTTACCTTTGGTTTTCTCGCTAAGCAGTTCAAGTATATCAATTGTATGTTTTACAGCCGGACGGTTTATCGTTCTTTCCCTTGAATCAGGGTCCGGTATGTCTCCAAGATGAATTAATGCGGAAGCATTAAGAGATAATATAAATCCTGAAAAATCCATTTTAAAACTGTCATTTTGGGGTGGTACTTCAGTCATTTAATTATCTCCTGGTAAATTAAGTGAATTGTTCAAAGTCTTTTCTTGGATTATAGGGATTGGAATTTTTTATTTCTTCCAGTTTATCAAGAACATTTTTATCGATTTTGTCAGGCATTACAATTTTAATGATAACATATTGGTCACCGTTTTTGCCTGTTTTTATATTTTTTACGCCTTTGTTCTTAAGTCTTAATTTCGACCCGTTTTGAACACCAGGCGGTATTACCATCCGGGCATTTCCGTCTATTGTGGGAACATCTACTTTTGTACCAAGAGCGGCTTCATAAAATGTGACAGGAAGATCAATAACGATATTATTCTTTTCTCTTCTGAATATTTTATGAGTTTGTACTTTTACTTTTAGAATTAGGTCTCCGCGTTTATTCCCTATCTGTTCTCCTTTGCCCTGTATCCTGATCTTAGAACCGGTATCCACACCGGGCGGAATTTTAACAGACAGTTTTTCGCTTTTTTGTTTTCCCCTGGTATCACGGCTGTTTATAGTGAGGTCTTTTGTACCGCCTTTAATCGCGGTATTAAAATCCACGGTAATTTCATGCTGCGTATTTTTAGGCTTCTGTTCAGAAAAACCTGCACCTCTGCCGAAGTTTCCGAATAGGTCGTTTAACTTATCTGACCTGCCCCTTGTTTGTTGCCTGAAAGGCCCCCCCTGGCCCCCTGCATAACTGAATATGTCTTTAAATATTTCATCAAAACTCGGAATATCGCCGGAGTATGTATAGCTGCTTGAAAAACCCGGGCCTCCTCGTGGCTGAGAATTAAATCCTGTGCTTCCAAATGCATCGTATTGCTGTCTCTTCTGATCGTCGTAAAGTACTTCGTATGCTTCCTGGATTTCCTTAAACTTTTCCTCTGCGTTTTTGTTGTCGGGATTCAGGTCGGGGTGGTATTTTCTTGCAAGGTCCCTATACGCCTTTTTGATTTCGTCTTTCGAAGACGACTTGGAAATACCTAAAGTTTTATAATAATCTTTAACTTTGCTCATCCTATTTTAAAAATTATACTACAATTCTAAGATAATCATTGATTTGGCCGGGTCAATAAAAATAGGGCAAAAGGTATGTTATTCAAGAAAGTCCAGTACTTTATCAGCAATGCCCACAAATGCTTTGGCTGCTTTACTGTCGGGTTTTGATTCAATAATAGGTTTGCCGGTATCGCCGCCAATCCTTATATCAGGATCAAGTGGTATTTCCCCAAGGTAAGGGACATTAAACTTTTCTGCCATTTTCTTACCGCCGCCCCTGCCGAATATGTCTATAGGAGTATCAATATCAGGAAGTTCAAGGTAACTCATATTCTCAACAATCCCAATTACGGGAATATTGAGTTTTTGAAACATAAGAATTCCCCTTTTTACGTCGATAAGAGCTACATCCTGAGGTGTAGTTACAATTACTCCCCCACTAAGCGGTACAGTCTGAGCAAGTGAAAGCTGAGCATCACCTGTGCCTGGAGGCAAATCAATAACAAGATAATCAGTGCCTCCCCATTCAACATCTTCAATAAATTGCTTGATCGCTCCATGGACCATAGGGCCGCGCCATATTACCGCCTCTTCTTCATTTACAAGGAAACCAATGGACATTAATTTAAGTCCTAACTTATCAATCGGGAGTATTTTTTGATTGCCTGTGGTAACAGGCCTCTCATTAACTGCACCCATCATGATTGGTGCACTTGGGCCCCAGATGTCTGCATCCATAAGTCCAACATTCTCCCTCTTCTTTGATATAGCAAGAGCAAGGTTTATGGCAACAGTGGATTTTCCAACCCCTCCTTTACCACTTGCAACGGCAATATAATATTTTATTTCAGGAAGTTTTTTACTGGTAGAAGCAGTGTCCTGGGACTTTTGAGACTGTTCACGAATCCCAATCTCTACCTGAACATCAGAAACACCGGGTACTTCTTTCAGGGCATTATTTACCCCTTCTGATATTTCAGCTTCAATTTTTTTATCTTCTTTTGGAAGGATAAGTGAAACTAAAATAGTTGAATCATTTATTATTATTTCTTTTACAATGCCAAATGATACGATATCACGACTGAAACCCGGGTAATTAATTTTTTTTAATATGTTTAACAGTTCTTCCTGCTTCGGGGGCATATATTTTATCCAACTCCAAGTTTTTCTTTTGCTTCGTCACTCATCATATCAGGGTTCCATGGCGGGTCCCATATTACCTCTATTAGCACGTTATCAGCACCAATTTCTTTTAAAGCCATTTCGGCCTGACCGGCGATCATTGATCCCATACTGCAGCCAGGGGTAGTTAATGTCATTTTAAGATTTACATTGTTCCCGGAAATTTTTGTGTCATATATTAATCCCAGGTCTACAATACTCACCGGTAGTTCCGGATCATATACGTTGCTTAATGCTGCTTTTACCTTCTCTTCGGTTAGTTCAACGGATTCTGATTTTTCCTTTTTATCGAATTTTTTAAAGGTAACTTCCTTATTCTCAGGAGTTGGGGTTGAAGCATTAATTTTAATTATTTTTTTCATGCCGATATTCCTCCCGCAATTAAAATTTGTTCATATAATAAACTATAATGACTATGGTAATTAATACAAAACTGCGGTTATAATTATTTTGAAGTCGAAAGAGTTTAACTCAACCTTAATCGCAGTCAAATATATTAGATTATGAAACAGCAGTTAAGGATTCTTGAAACTTAAAATTAACTTATATAACCTATAGGGTTCAAATGATTAGGCAATCAAGACAGATAAAAGTCGGTAATGTAAAAGTCGGCGGCGGTGCGCCAGTTTCTGTACAGTCGATGACTATTACGGATACCAGGGACATTGAAGCCACTGTAAATGAAATAAAAAGACTTGAAGAAGCCGGTTGTGATATTGTAAGGGTTGCCGTGCCTGACATGGAAGCAGCAAAAGCCCTTGGAAGTATCAGGAAATCGATCAGGATTCCACTCGTTTCAGATATTCATTTTGATTATAAACTTGCCCTTGAAGCTGTTAAACAAGGTGTAGACGGCATGAGGCTAAATCCCGGAAACATCGGAGCAAAATACAGGATACAGGCGGTTGTTGATGCAGTTAAGGAAAGGAACATCCCTATCAGGATTGGTGTAAATTCCGGTTCACTTGAAAAAGACATACTGAAGAAACATGGAAGCCCTACGGCGGAAGCACTTGTTGAGAGTGCACTCAGGCACGTTAGGATACTTGAAGACTTTGATTTCTTTGATATAAAAATTTCAGTAAAATCCACAGATGTCCGGAAAATGATAAGGGCATACAAGCTTCTTTCAGAACAGACCGAATACCCTTTACACCTGGGTGTTACAGAAGCCGGTACTCCAAAGATGGGAACAATCAAATCTTCTATTGGTATTGGAAGCCTTCTTGCTGAAGGTATAGGAGATACTATAAGAGTTTCCCTCACTGGTGACCCTGTAGATGAAGTTATAACAGGCATTAATATTCTTAAGTCCATAGGAATTCGTAACAAGGGTATTGAGCTGATTTCCTGCCCGGGTTGTGGCCGGCTTGAAATAGACCTCATAAAACTTGTCAATGATGTTGAGCAGCGGGTTAGTGGAATGGAACTGCCGAGGCCTGTTAAAGTGGCAATACTGGGTTGTGTTGTAAATGGCCCTGGTGAAGCTTCAGAAGCTGATATTGGTATAGCCGGCGGAAAAGGGAAGGGCATGCTCTATAAAGACGGGAAGCTTGTTCGTTCATTTAAGGAAAAAGATATTGTTGAAGAGCTTGTTAAAGAAATAGAAACCTTTGCTTATTAGTACTAATTGTTAAAATAAACCATCCCAAAAAATTCTTGTTTAACAATTCTTAGAAAGGTTAAATCCTATCCGTCACCGAACCTGTCTTTGTAGTCCCTGATTGCCGCATTAATAACTTTTAATGCATGGCTCTTATTATAGGCTTTACCGATTTGAACTTTAGTCGGGGAATTTGGTACGATTTTATAGGTTGAAAAAAAGTGAGTAAGTCGTTCAACCATTACTTTTGGCAGGTGTGTAATATGGTCAACTTCCGACCATACATTGTCCTTATCAAGTACTGCAATAATTTTATCATCGGCCTCGCCATTATCTATCATCGGGATACCACCTATCACTCTGGCATTAAGAATTACTTCTGATTTTGCAATTGCCCTTTCACTTATTACGCAAATGTCCAGTGGATCACCGTCTCCTCTCTTTGCACCTTTCATTAATTTTGCTACATGGTCACCACAGTAAGTCCTTGGAATAAAACCGTAAAGGTTAGGGGGTATGGATGATGTCCTTTGGGGCCTGTCAACCCTGAGAAAACCGGTCACTTTATCAACTTCATATTTAACAGTGTCAAATGGAGTCATTTCGACAAATACATGCACTACTTCAGGAGGATTTGGACCAATCTCAAGCCCGTGCCAGGGATGAGGCCTCCACTTATAAAATGGTTTAGGAAATGTCATAATTTAATTTTCTAGGTTAGCCTGCTCCGGGTCTGGGCCGTAGTCATTGTTTCCTGCGGAACCCTCGAGTATCCCACACTCTACCAGGTACCATATCCAGCCAATTACAGGAATTAATGTTATCAATACCCACCATCCGGACTTGGTTCTGTCGTGGAATCTTTTTACACCTATTGCGACACTCGGGTAGATTAAAACGATGCCCGCAAGGGCAGCAATTAATCCCCCGGTAATTACTGAATCAATCGCTGATATTAATAAGTTAATTACAACTATAGGCAAAAATCCCTTTAACCAGAATTCAGACCTGGAAATTCTTCCTTCAAAATTTAGCCATACATCCTTATAATCCATTATATCCTCCTATAAAAGAGTAAATAGCCCAGCTTACTGTTAAATATACGACCTTCCTATTAGTTATTACAACTACTTATTTTATAATATCTTAGAAAAATAAAAATTTATTGAGAAAAATTAATCTTGCAGGCAGTTTAAATAAAAATTGAATTAGAAATTAAAAGCAAGTAATTTATTCGCCCTAAAGGAAAAAACTATGAGGCTTTCAAATTATTTCATACCAACATTAAAAGAAGATCCCGCTGAAGCTGAAGTAATCAGCCATAAGCTGATGATACGTGCGGGAATGATAAGAAAACTAGCTGCCGGGATATATGATTACCTGCCGCTGGGTTTAAAAACACTTAAAAAAGTCGAAAATATTGTACGTGAAGAGATGAACAATGCAGGGGCAATAGAGCTTTTGATGCCTTCCGTGTTACCGGCAGAGCTTTGGAAGGAAAGCAAGAGATGGGATTTTTACGGTAAGGAACTGCTTAGATTTAAAGACAGGGCCGACAGGGAATTTTGCCTGGGTCCTACTCATGAAGAAATTATTACGGACATTGTAAGGAAAGAAATACGTTCCTATAAACAACTTCCAATTAACTTTTACCAAATTCAGACCAAGTTCAGGGATGAAATCAGGCCAAGATTTGGGGTTATGCGTTCCAGGGAATTTATAATGAAGGATGCATACAGCTTTGATGCTACAGACGAAGCTGCCGACAAGTCCTACTGGGCAATGTACGAGGCATATAACAGAATATTTGAAAGATGTGGCCTTGAATTCAGGGCAGTCCTCGCTGACACAGGGAATATCGGCGGTAGTTCTTCCCACGAGTTTATGGTACTTGCACCAACTGGTGAAGATATTATTATGAGCTCTACTGATTGCAATTATGCTGCAAACCTGGAACTTGCCGAAATAGGTGTGTCGGATAATGAAATGGAAAAAGAAAGACCGCAAAAAGACCTTAACCCTATAAATGAAGTTTCTACTCCAGGTATGAAAACCGTTGAGGAAGTTGCCAAGTTTCTCAATGGATCTGACGGGGACCTTATCAAGACACTTATTATACTGACAGATACCGAACCGGTTGCCGCACTTGTAAGAGGTGATGCAGAACTTAGCCTGACTAAGCTAAGGAAAGTGCTTGGTGCTGAGTATGTTGAACTTTCCACACCTGATGTTATACAGGAAGTAACAGGCGGGCCGATGGGATTTAGTGGCCCGGTAGGTATGAAAAAGAAAATTAAAGTTGTAGCAGATAAATCAGTTAGAAATATTCAAAATGCAATTACCGGGGCAAATAAAGAAGATATGCATATTACAGGAGTCAATCCCGGAAGAGATTTTGAAGCAGATCTATATGCAGATATCAGGGTCGCAAGGGACGGTGATCCATGCCCGCAGTCTAACGGTACTTTAGTTTCAACCAGGGGTATTGAAGTTGGCCATGTATTTAAACTCGGTACCAAGTACAGTGAGGCGATGAATGCAACGTTTTCCGATATAGATGGTAAGGAAAAACCGTTTATTATGGGTTGTTACGGTATTGGGATAGGCAGGACTGTTGCTGCTGCAATAGAACAGGGGAACGATGAAGCAGGTATAAAATTTCCATTGTCTATTGCGCCATTTGAGGTAACTCTTATTCCAACTAATATGAAAAATGAAAATGTTAAAACCATATCGGACGATATTTATTCAGCTTTAAAAGCAATTGGAGTGGATGTGTTAATAGATGACAGGGGTGAAAGTGCCGGGATTAAATTTAAAGATGCAGAGCTTACCGGTATTCCAATTCGTATAACCGTTGGGCCCAGGACACTTGAAAATGGTGAAGTAGAAATCAATACCCGTATGGACAATGAGTCGAGAAATGTGAAAATTGAAGAGGTGGTATCAGAAGTAGAAAAATTGCTTTTGTAACTTTTAGGAAATTACATAGTTAAATATTAATATGTCTATAAAGAAACCAGAAGAAAAAATTATAGTTGCCCTTGATTCCCCGAGTTTTGGCCATGCATTTTCTGTTGTACTAAAACTGCGTGAAAAAATTAAACTGTTCAAGGTAGGTCCGGTGCTTTTTCTTAGCAATGGCCCAAGCGGTATAGAACAGCTGAAAGACCTTGAGGTAGATATCTTTATGGACCTAAAATTTCATGATATCCCCTCAACAGTCGAAAAAACCATGGAGCATATTGTAAATTACGGTGTAAAAATGTTTACCATTCATTCGCTTGGCGGATTTGATATGATGAATTCGGTTTGTGAACGAATAAAAAAAGAAGCAAAGAAAAAGAAAAAACCCAAACCAATGGTCCTTGCTATAACAATGCTTACAAGTCATGACGAGAAAAACATAAAAGACCTTGGTTTAAACTCAAACATAAAAGACCAGGTACTCAGGCTCACAGCCCTTTCAGATAAAGCAGGTGTCGACGGTATTGTCTGTTCCGGCCATGAGGTAGAATATCTGAAAAAAGAATTTGCAGATCGGTTTACGTATATTGTTCCGGGTATAAGAATGGGTGATAACATCCATGACCAAAAACGATACATATCGCCCGCTGAAGCCTTTGAAAAAGGTGCGGATTATCTTGTTATCGGCCGTTCGATAACAGAATCTCATAAACCTGAGCTCGTGGTTGAAGAGATTCTTGATTCACTTAAATAGAAAATAACTTATTATTTTTTCTTATTAAAACTGAGCTTCTTATCAGAACCCAGGTCTATTGAGATATTGTCGCCTTCATTGAATTCGCCCTTAAGCAGTTTATTTGCAAGAGGGTCCTGGATATATTTCTGAATAGTCCTTTTTAAAGGCCTCGCACCATATACAGGGTCATAACTAACGTTGGCAATAAACTCTTTTGCCTTGTCACTTAGTTCAATATTCATATTTTTTTCTTCAAGTCTTTTTCTGAGATTACGAATCTGTATATCCACGATCTTTACCAACTGCTCCTTTGTAAGGGCCTTAAAGATTATTGTTTCATCAACCCTGTTAAGAAATTCCGGCCTGAATGAACTTTTTAATACTTCGTTTACTTTATTGGCCATCTCATCGGGGTCATTGATAAGTTCCTGTATATAATGGCTCCCCAGGTTGGAAGTCATAATAATAATGGTGTTTTTAAAATCGATGGTCCTTCCCTGTCCGTCTGTTAATCTTCCGTCATCAAGTATCTGGAGCAAGACATTAAAGACATCACTATGCGCTTTTTCTATCTCGTCAAAAAGAATAACAGAGTAGGGGCGCCTTCTTACGGCTTCACTGAGCTGTCCGCCTTCGTCATAACCAACATATCCCGGTGGAGCTCCAATAAGCCTGGAAACGGTGTGCTTTTCCATGTACTCACTCATATCAATTCTTATCATCGCCGTATCATCATCAAATAGGAATTCAGCAAGTGCCCTTGCAAGCTCTGTCTTACCTACACCCGTAGGCCCGAGGAATATAAAGGAGCCTATCGGCCTGTTTGGGTCTGACAGTCCGGCCCTTGAACGCCTTAGTGCATTTGCTACTGCTTCAAGGGGTTCTTCTTGCCCAACAACTCTCATGGAAAGTTTATCTTCCATATTAATAAGTTTTTCAACTTCGCCTTCCATAAGCTTGGAAACAGGGATGCCGGTCCATATTGATACAACCGAGGCTATATCTTCTGACCCTACTTCTTCCTTCAGCATCTGGTTGTCTTTTTGAATCTCTGACAGTTTTTTCCTGTCTTTTTCAAGCTCATCATTAAATTTTGGCAGCTGGCCGTATAAAAATTCTGAAGCTTTTGACAGGTCGCCGTCTCTTTGGGCTTTTTCCGCATCTATTTTTCCCTGTTCTATTTTTTCTTTAGAATCACGGATCTTAGTAATAAGTTCTTTTTCCCTTCTCCAGTGAGTTTTTAGGGTGTTTACCTCTTCTGAAAGATTAGCAATGGATTCATCAATTGTTTTTAACTTCTCTTTAGCTGTCTTGTCTTTTTCTTTTTTTAGGCCTTCTTTTTCAATCTCAAGCTGTATTATTTTCCTGTCGAGAACATCTATCTCTGTAGGAAGGGAATCTATTTCCATTTTTAATTTTGCTGCAGCTTCATCCATAAGGTCTACCGCTTTATCCGGCAAGAACCTTCCTGTGATGTACCTGTCTGATAGGACTCCGGCAGCTATTAATGCCTCGTCTTTTATCTTTACGCCATGGTGTATTTCATATTTTTCCTTTAGACCTCTCAATATTGAGATCGTTTCTTCTACGGATGGTTCATCAACAAAGACCTGCTGGAACCTTCTTTCAAGTGCGGAATCTTTTTCAATATATTTTCTGTATTCGTCTAGTGTAGTGGCACCTATGCAGTGCAGCTCGCCTCTTGCAAGAGCGGGTTTAAGCATGTTAGATGCATCGAGTGCACCGTCCGAGCCTCCGGCACCCACAACTGTGTGTATTTCATCAATAAAGAGTAATATATGCCCGTCAGAATCAGTAACTTCTTTAAGGACGGCTTTAAGCCTTTCTTCAAACTGGCCCCTGAATTTTGCACCGGCAAGTAGAGAACCTATATCAAGTGCGATCAGCTTCTTGTTTTTTAGGCCTTCGGGTACATCACCATTCACAATTCTTTGCGCCAGGCCTTCTACTATAGCGGTCTTTCCTACTCCCGGCTCGCCTATAAGTACCGGATTATTTTTTGTCCTTCTAAGCAGTACCTGGATGGACCTTCGGATTTCTTCGTCCCTGCCTATTACGGGATCAATTTTTCCCTGTTCGGCAAGTTCGGTGAAATCCGTCCCATATTTCTTTAAAGACTGGAATGTATCTTCTGGGGATTGTGTGTCCACTTTTTGTGTCCCCCTGACATTTTTTAATATTTTTAAGATGCTGTCCCTGGTAATTTTCTGCTTATTAAATTCTTCCTTAAGGGTAGAAGACAAATTCTCAGCAATACTTATCAGGAGATGTTCTGTACTGATATATTCATCACCAAGGTCCTTTGCTTCCTTTGCAGCAGTTTTAAAACATTTGCTGAGTTCCTTGCTTGCATAAACCTGGTCGGAATCTATTTCGACTTTAGGAAGTTTATTAATTTCATTTTCTGCAGCGTCCCTGATGTGCTGGACATTTACATTAAGCTGTCCAAGTATTTCGGTTGGTATTCCCTGTTCGGAAAGTAATGCAAGTAACAGATGAGGAATATCAATAATCTGGTTTTTATTTTCTATTGCCAGGTTTTGTGCACCTACAAGTGATTCCTGTGCTTTTATCGTTAAATTTTCAAATTCCATATTCTTAATATTACTCCTTTTATATCTATTATATTTAAAATATTGCTTAATTTTGAGTAATCAAGGTGGGTTTTTATATGTAGAGAATTTAATGAAGAGATCCTGAAACTAGCCTGTACTGAGTATATCGAAGTGTTCAGCCTTGAATTTTGGTTCTTTGTTTCAAGACAAAGAACATATTAAAAAATTAAAATGTTATTAGCATCTCTTCATTTTCTTTATCTTGATATAAAGAAAAGAAGCAAAAGAAACATCAAGGCTGACAATTCATTAACTAAAAATACAACTTAAAATCTAAAACGTATAATCCCACCTCAACCCCTATATGTTTCTTAACGATTTTAAGTTGTATTTTTTTAACGTTATTCATTGCAGGCCATTTATAAAATAGATGTCATCCCCCTAACTATGGCAAAGAATATCAAAGGTCAAAATAGTTATTATAAATTTATATTTAGATGAATAAGCCACTTTTCAACTATACTGTATCGGGAAACCACATCTTTTATTAAAGGGTGTGTTGTACATGCTCAGTAATTAAGTAACCAATTTTTAATCTTTTAGTATTAAATTTCTCTGTATTTTCTAGATGCCTGATTAATACATCGGACATGACAACAATGTGAGTTAAATGTGAGGTCATTCCGAACAGTACTTGTTTCGGACTCTCAACACAGACTTTAGTTTTAAATAAAATTTATAATAAGAAAGCCCCTTAAAATTAATTAAGGGGCTTAGTAGTGAAGATTATAACAATGTTAATTTGGTTTTATTTTCCAAGGATACTTACAACGCAGGTAATTCCGTCCATAGCAGGCTGAGCGCCGCCCATGGTTTCAATGATACCTACCTTTGCATCTGGTACCTGGCGTTCTCCTACATCACCTCTGAGGTGATGAACAATCTCTGCTGTCTGGAGAAGTCCTGTTGCTCCAACCGGATGGCCTCTTGATAGCAGACCGCCGCTTGGGTTTACAGCAACCATGTCACCTTTATGTGCCCATGTGCTTTCTTCGTCAATTAATTTTGCACCTTCGCCTTTCTTACAGAAGCTAAGTGATTCTACTACCATCATCTCTGCAATTGAAAATGCATCATGTATCTCGGCAAGATCCATGTCCTCTGGGCCAAGTCCTGCCATTTCGTAGGCAAGGTTTGATGTTCTCATCACGTTTTCAGACGGGTCGCATGTCAGTCCTGTTGCACTGCTGTATTTACCAGACTGTGCAATACATCCCAATACCTTAATAGGTGTTTTCTTAGCAAGTTTTTTTACATGTTCTTCTGATACAAGCACTGCGGCTGCGGCTGCATCTCCAACAGGGCAGCACATGTTACGTGTCAGCGGGTCGGCTATCATGGGAGAGTTAACCACTTCCTCGATAGTTGTTGGTTTCCTGTACTGGGCATCCGGGTTCATTGCCGCGTGGTACCTGCTCTTTACAACTACTTTTGCAAGCTGTTCAAGTGAAACGCCGTATTCTTCCATATATTTTTTTGCCCTGATTGCATAAAGGCCGGGCATTCCCATCCCAATTGCTACTTCAAGGTCGTCTTCTTCAAGTGGTAAAGGCCCGCCGGAAAGAACTCTGCTTAAATTTTCAACACCAAGTGCAAGCGCTATGTCGTACTGACCGTAGGCGATTGTTCTCCATGCTTCCCAGAATGCCAGCGTTCCACTCCCGCATGCACCTTCCACATTAATTGTCGGCTGTCCTACAAGGCCGATTTCTTTAAGGGCCCTTTGGCCAACACCCATTCCCTGGTAAACATGTCCACAAAAAGCGATTTCAATTAATCTGGGGTATATTTCTGCATCTTTAATTGCGGCCCAGGCTGCTTCCCTTGCCAAAATATGTGCAGCTTTATCGGGGAATCTGCCGCATGGAGTATTTCCAACTCCTATAATATATACATCTCTTAAGTTACTCATTTACTGCCTCCAAAATTTTAGAGTGGATTTATTCTAAATGAATTTGTATGTTTTGTAAATCAACCTTAATATCTCAAAATTTAAAATATTTTTTAAAATAGCTCCCTTACTTGACAAAGGTCAGCTAAAATAATATTATCCTTTTGGGGTAGTTATAGGGTAAGTATAAATTTTCATAAAAATAGAATAAAAACATAAGGAGGAATTCCAATGAGTAATGTACCTTCAGCTAGCGAAGTTAATGTAATGGATACATTCAATGCGATTGGCACAAGAAGATCCATTAGATGGTACGAACCAAATAAACCGGTAGAAAAATGGAAAATCCAGGCAATGCTTGAAGCTGCCAGGCTTGCTCCATCTGCAGGTAATTTTAACGGGCAAAGAGCAATTGTGGTTTACAGAGACGAGGACCCTGAAATTTGGGAATTTATTTCTGACTGGAGTCAGATTACGACACAGATGGCACCAGTACTGATATTTTGGTGCTATGATATGGCCAATTATGATACACAGGGACAGTCAATCCATGATTTAATGAGGACAGGTGCTTTAGATAAAGCACATGGTTGGGAATATGACAGGGTTTCAAACCTGTTCCCACTACCAGGTTTATTACCTGATGCTATTATGCACAGGTTAGCTGCAATTGACCTAGGTAATGCAATTCAGAATGCAATGTTAGCTGCTACCTCACTTGGCCTTGGAACTTGCCTTAACGGTGCAAGCGGCGGAGCAAGAAGAAATACAAAATCGAAATTCAACTTGCCTGATACTTATGTATTTAGCTGGCTTATGACATTAGGCTATCCTGCCGAAAATGTTAATGGTGGTGGCCAAAGATGCCGTCCGCCTTTTGACACTATGTTTTTTGAGAAGCAAGTTGGCAATCCTTTCCCAAGAGACCCTGATACAATAAGCCTTCTTCAGGACTTAAAGATGATTCAGGATCCAGGACCTCTACCCGGCAGACTCGAAGAGTTAAACAAACTTACCAAAAGATTCGGTCTTGGCGATGAGTACCTAACTGACTGGAAACTGGAAGAATCCCAGCTTGGAGAAGTTGCAGGTGACAAAAAGTTTAACTACCTGCCACAAGAAGAAGTTGTTGCAAGTGCTGCAGGAGCTCCTGAAAGCGATTTCCAGCTTCATCCAACAGTTAAAAGAGAAGTACTTGATGACTACAGAAAAGAAAAAGGTATTGGAGATGCCGATTAGTTCTATAATATAGGAGATCAAAAATGGCTGAAATTACATTAAATATTCCAGATCCAATTCATGATAAAATAAAGAAAAGAGCCGAACAGACAAATAATAGCGATATAGGTCTTATAATCGCAACTTTGGCTATTACTTACGGTGTATCAAATTATGATGATTCAAAATGGATCAAAAACCTGAAAGGCCAGGATGACGCATCAAAACCCTGGTAGTAAATCAGAAAATAAAAGCTTTTTAACAAAAAGGGTGCTTCGGTACCCTTTTTTTATGTCCGAATTATAAAATTAAGCACTATACTGATAGTTGAGTTCTTCTTCCGGGAACTGAAATATGTTTTGTATCTCGATATCCAGTAGTTCCCTTATAAACTGAATATTGGTTTTATTCAGTGCCGAGATCACCTGGGTATGATAGGAATTCTCAAGGAAATCGATAGTTTCCTGATCCGTATTATCTCTTTTATTAAATACAATAAGTTTTGGTATATCTTCAAAACCCATGGAGCTGATAATCTTATCAACTGATTCTATTTTTTCTTCTACAGCCGGGTCACCTGCATCTGCAACGTGAAGGAGAATGTCTGCTTCCCCAATTTCTTCAAGGGTGGCCCTGAAAGCATTTATCAGCTCTTCGGGAAGGCCGCTTATAAATCCAACAGTATCAGTGATTAATATATCCCTTGTGGAGGGGAGCTTGATTCTTCTTGTAGTTGGGCTTAGTGTGGAAAAAAGTTTGTTTTGTACTTTAACACTGTCTTTTGTAAGCCTGTTAAATAGTGTGGACTTCCCGACATTGGTATAACCCAGAAGTGAAACAACAGGTATCCCGGTAGCAGCCCTTTTTTCTCTCGTGTTCTTTCTTCTGAAGCAAATGTTGTCGATCTGTTTTTCAAGATTATCAATCTGTTTTCTTATTGCCCTTCGCTGGTATTCGATCTTTTTTTCACCGGGGCCCCTTGTCCCGATTCCGCCCCCAAGCTGAGAGTATTCAATTCCTTTTCCCCTTAACCTCGGAAGGCAGTACTTTAGCTCCGCAAGCCTTACCTGCAATTTACCCTCACTTGTAACCGCATGTTTTTCAAAAATCTCAAGTATGAGCTCGGTCTTATCAATAATATTAAGTGTTGTTTCTTTTATTATCCCGTTTACCTGCGCCGGGGTAAGTTCAACATCAAAGATAACCGTACCGGCACCAATGTGTTCGGCCTGTAAAATCACATCTTTTAATTTACCTTTACCTATAAGGTACCTGGGGTCAATGTCCCTTCTTACCTGGATAACGGTATCGAGTACTTTCTTGCCTGCTGAAAGTGCAAGAGATTTTAATTCTTCCACTGATTTTTCGGCTTCTGATCTGTAGCTAGTATGAAAGCCTACAAGCAGAACACCCTCAAGGTCCGGGTCCCCACCGAGTTCGGTATAGGACTTCTGCAATTTATTTTCCGTCTCACTTATAAGTGGGTTAAGGTCGATATCTATTCGTCCTGCATCGTTATAGGAATATATTTCCCATTTTTTATCACTATTGCCGTTTAATGGAACGATGTGTGCTAACTGGATTTTCCCTGCATAGCCTTCTTCTGCAACTTCTACAACTCCAATCAGGTCGAGTCTTTCCCGGATCAGGGTCGTGAGATCATTCTTAGATAAAACGGCGTCTTTCAGATGTGTATGAAAAAGCCTGAAACCCCTTAACCTTGATTTTGCTTCCCGGAATCTTCCGAGAAGTTTTTCAAACTCAACTTCATTGGCATCCCCGATTATTACTTTAAAGACTTTACCCCTACGGTTTATTATTATTGAGATGGTTCGATTGATATTAAATGAGAAAGAGGCCAGGGACCTGGCAAGTTCGTTGCTGATGAGTTCGTCGGGCTGCATTCTCCTCCTGTAAAGCCTTGAAATATCCTTTAACTGGCTTTGCTTGAGTCCCGATGTCTTTCCGTATACTTTATCTATACTTTAATTCCCCGCTGTTACAATTGCATTCAACAAGTATTATAAAGATTATTATAACATATTGGAAACAATAAAATGGATAAATTTACAGAAGAGATTAAAAAATTATCAGATAATGTTTATAAACCGGATATAAATACTGAAAGCAAAAGTATTAATTCACACGCAATAGAGTCACTCTTTGAATATGCTGAAAAAGGAGTGAATACACTTAAATCCAGTGGGATAACTTCTATAAAACTTCACAAACTCCCAGTTGACCTGGTACCGCTGTTCTTTCATTTTGATAGCGGCGGTGAGGGTTTTGTGATTTCTACAGCAAAAAGATTTGCATTTTTTATGCAAAGTTCAGATAAAAAGATATTTATTTATGGAAAGGTGAAGAAATTCGGAATTCAGGGCCCCGGCAACGATAAAATGCAGCAACTCTTTAATATAGATTTTACCGAGAATAATGGAAATGTGGCTTATTATGACAGTACAAATAAAGAGCTTAAGGCTGATGAGATAGTATTACTTGCTCTAAACTGGTCTTTGAATTAGGGAGAAAGCACTAAATGGGTCAAGGAAGCAATTCCAACAATTGAAAAAATAAGTAAAAATATCCCTGCAATATAAATAGCACCTTCTTTTTCATGCGGTTCTAAATTAAACATGGGCTGAATTATATACAAATAAGATTAATTGTAAAGACAACTTGAATGGTAACTCAATTTTTGTTAGTTTGTATATAGATGATTGAATATGTAACACCTTTTTTCAGGCCACCGAGCGAACATAAAAGCTTTATTTTGCAGGCAACTATTGGCTGTTCTCATAATAATTGTACGTACTGTGCTATGTACAGAAAGGAAGAGCAGAAGTTCAGAATCCGTCCAATGGATGAGATAAAGCAGATAATTGATAATGCTTCATCCAAAGGACTGCTCAATAACAGGATTTTTATCTCTGACGGTAACGCACTTGTATTGTCCACATCAAAACTTGTTGAAATCATGGACTACCTTCACATGGTTAATAAAGGACTTGAAAGAATCACTATGTATGCCAACGTTGGGGATATTCTCCGAAAAAGTATTGAGGATCTGAAAGAACTTAAAAACAACGGATTGGAGATGGTTTATATAGGATTTGAAAGCGGGGATGATATTGTACTCAAAAAGATTAAAAAAGGCGCAAGTTTTACGGAAACCGTTGAAGCTTCTAAAAAACTCAAGGAAGCAGAAATTATGAACTCAGCGATGGTTCTACTAGGAATCGGCGGAGTGGAAAGAAGTAATGAACATGCCGCTGCTACAGGGAAATTACTTACTGACACTGACCCTGAGTATGTAGGAGTATTAACACTTCAGCTTAGGGAAGGTGCCCCAATATATGAAGAGTGGAAAAAAGGGGAATTTAAACTTCCTGAGAAATTCCAGCTGATAAAGGAACTGGAGACAATAGTTGAAGGCACAGATCTTACTAATGGTTATTTTTATTCAAACCACATATCCAACTTTTTGGCAATAAAAGCAAAATTCCCTGAAGAAAAAGAAAGAGTATTGAAAGAAATAAGGCTGGTAATCGAAGCAAATGACGAGGATCTTCTGAGGCCTGATTATTTCAGGGATGTAATTAATCAATATTAGAAAATAAGATATAGAGGAGAAAATTATGGGCAGAGTTGCTACAATCTCACCAGTATGGGGATGCAGTGTTGAAGATCTGAGGTCACTTGCAAAAATTGCTGAGGAAGGTGGTTTCGAGGCCATATTTTCACCCGAAGTTCCTCCTTACAGCGCAATAACAAATGCGCAGGTATTTGCAGAAGCTACAAAAAAGATAAATGTTGGTACCTGGATAGCAAATATTTATATGAGGCAGCCTGTAATTGCTGCGGCTTCGTCGCTTACAATCCAGGAAATTACAGATGGTAGAATGATATTAGGACTCGGTGTGAGTCATAAACCGGTCAACAGCAGATATGATATCGAGATGGGCGACGCAGTGGAAGATATGAGGGAATTTGTAGGAGAGGTAAGGGCGCTTGCAGACGGCAGCTCAGAGAGACTGACACTTAAAAGAAGCCAGCCACATCTTCCAATATACATTGCGGGTTTAACTAAAGGTGCGTCAGAGCTCGCAGGTGAGATAGCTGATGGACTGATGCCTTATATGTGTCCTCCAGCTTACCTCTGCGAACTGATTCAGAATGTAAAAAATGGTGCTGAAAAGGCAGGAAGGGATTTTTCTGACATTACAATTACAGACGGAATCCCATCCTTTGTTTCTGATGATGAGGGAGCGGCAATAGAAGCAGCAAAAAAAGGACTTTCAGGATATGCCCGTTTTCCTTTTTATCAAAGACTGATAAAGAACATCGGATTCGGAGACGTAGTTGATCAGATTAAGGGCGGGGCAAACCCTGCTGAAGTATTTACGACTGAACTTGCAGAAGCTGTTGCGCTTGCCGGCCCGGCATCTAAATGCAGGGAAAAGTTACAACAATATTTCGATGCAGGACTTGAGCTGGCAATTATTACTCCCGTGCCTGTTGGTAAACAGAGTAATGTAGAAGTAATGGAAAATACCGTAAAAGCTTATTCCTAATCTCTTAAAATCATTACATAAAATAAAAAAGGGAGTTTTCGGCTTCCTTTTTATTTGTTATTTTCTTTTTTTGAAGTCCCCTTACTAATTAAAAAAATTTGTGGAAACTCTTTAAGTTTTAATATAACCTATCTCAATATTCAGTATTTAAACTTAAGGAGGAGAGTCATATGTCTATCAGATATATTTCTTCATTTGCATTTCTAGCAATTTTATTATTTTCGTTATCCGCTTGTCCCCCATCGGATAAAGAGTCTGCAGGTGATGCGGCAAAAGAGGCCGCAGATAATGCAGTTGAAGCAGTAAATGATGCAGAGAATACAGCAGGAGAAGCTGCAGACGCAATGCAGGATGCATCGGATACTTCCAATAAGACAGTGGAAGATTCCAAGGGTTCCATGGATAAGGCAGGCCATGATATGAAGGAAGGTACCGAAAAAGCCGGCCATGAAATGAAAGAAGGTGCTGAAGCAGTAGAAGGCGGCGCTAAAGATATGATGAAAGATGGTGGTCAGGCAGGACAGGATACAATGAATGATGCATCAAATAACGTAAATGATGCAATGGATTCTGCCACACAGTAAAGAAATAAGTTAGATTTAATAAGTTGCTTAAAGGGAGATTCTTGTAGTATCCCTTTTTTTTATCAAATCAAATTTTGTAAATTTATTAACGTTTTTAAATATCTGTTTTAGTTTTTTGTCATCTTGAGAAAACCCTTTCCTAGAGTATATTTAAGCTACTTTCTATCAAATTTTAATAAAGGAGTTTATCTTGGATTTAATATTTTCCGGGAATCTTACACTTATAACTTTTTTTCCACTTATCGGGATATTGATTGTCCTGCTTGTTTCAGCAATATTTGATAACTCCCTTAAGCATTTAAAAATAGGTGTACTTACTGTCTCGGTAATTGAATTTTTGATATCAATACCACTCTTTACAAAGTTCCAAAACTCATACGCAGATATGCAATTTGAGCAGCAAATACCATGGTTGACTGACCTTGGTGTAAGTTATCATGTCGGCATAGACGGCATAAGCCTGTTCCTTGTTTTACTTACTACATTTATTATTCCTGTAACTATTCTTGGGACCTGGAACTCCATAGAAAAAAGTATGAAGGTCTTTATGATACTGATACTTCTACTTGAAACCGCACTTATTGGGACATTTGTTGCACTTGACCTGATACTGTTCTTTGTATTCTGGGAAGCAGTCCTTATACCCATGTATTTTATTATTGGTATATGGGGTACAAACAGAAGGATCTATGCTGCGGTTAAGTTCTTTCTCTATACTGCATTTGGCAGTGCACTAATGCTGATTGCTATCTTTTTTCTATACTTTGTTCATAAAACCCAGTTTGGATTTGCATCGATGGATATTATGGATTTATATAATGTTGTACTTCCATTTGGAGGAATTTTAAGTCCTCAGGGTCTATGCTTTTTTGCTTTTCTTCTTGCTTTTGCAATTAAAGTCCCAATGTTTCCATTTCATACATGGCTTCCTGATGCCCATGTGGAAGCACCTACAGCCGGAAGTGTTATACTTGCCGCGGTATTGCTGAAAATGGGTACATATGGGTTTTTAAGATTCCTACTTCCTCTCTTTCCCGAAGCCACAGTTGCATATGTCCCGATACTTTCAGTAATTGCTATTATCGGCATTATATACGGGGCCATGGTTGCATTTGCACAAAAGGACCTGAAAAAACTGGTTGCCTACTCCAGTGTTAGTCACCTGGGTCTTATAATGCTTGGTATTTTTGTACTCAATGTACAGGGACTTGACGGAAGTATTTACCAGATGATAAGCCATGGGCTTTCAACCGGAGCATTGTTTTTGCTTGTGGGAATGATATACGACAGGAGACATACAAAGAAAATTAACGAATTCGGCGGACTGGCAAAGGTAATGCCCGTGTTTGCAGTTTTCTTTATGCTGGCAACTCTTGCCTCTATTGGGTTGCCGTTATTAAGCGGTTTCATCGGTGAATTTTTAATACTTCTCGGTGTATTTAAATCAAGTTATATTTTTGCAGCATTTGGTGCAACCGGGCTTATACTGGGGGCGGTTTATATGCTCTGGGCATACCAGAGAGTTATGTTTGGCCCTCTGGATAAAGAACAGAACAAGGTCCTTAGCGACCTGAATCTAAGAGAAGTTTCACTAATGATACCGATTGCTGTAATGATTATAGTAATGGGTGTTTATCCAAAACCGTTCCTGGAAAAAATAGAACCTTCCGTAAATAAACTTTTATCTGACAAGTTTGAAGTAGCCATGGAAAACACAGACACGCAGAATAGTTTTCTGCAGTATGTTAAATTTAAATAATGTCATTTAAAAAACTGATCACCAAGAAAGTTGAATTTTCCGCTTCCCACAGATATTGGAACCCTGACTGGGATGACGAGAAAAACAAAGAAATTTTCGGGAAAAACACATCCCCTCTTGGACACGGACATAACTTTCATCTCGAAGTTACTGTAAAAGGGGAGATAAATAATCATACGGGGATGGTGATTAACCTTTTTGACCTCAAAGCCATACTTGCCGGGGTACTTGAGAAATACGACCATAAATACCTGAATGAAGACCTTGAAGTGTTCAAAAAAATAATTCCCACTCCTGAAAACATTGCCAAACAACTCTGGGATGATATAGAAACAGAACTGGAAAACAGGAAAACAGAGTGCACCCTATATAAGGTGAGGCTTTATGAGACACCTGACCTCTATGTTGATTACTGGAAGAGTTAGATATGGATAAAGTTTACATGACAAGGGCATTTAATTTTTCTGCGGGGCACAGGCTCTTTATCGAAGGTCTTTCCGAAGAAGAAAATAAGAAATTATTTGATAAATGTGCAAACCCAAGTGGGCACGGGCATGATTACAGGGTTGAAATGATGTTTAACGGTGAGATCTCGCCGGAGACGGGGATGATTATCTCCAGGAAGGAAATGGACGAGTCGGTTAATGAAGTAAAAAATGATTTTGATTACAAAAGAATTGATCTTGAAATACCTTATTTTAAAAAATATCAATCCACAGTCGAAAATATTGCTCTATATATATGGGACAAAATGTTTGCAAAATACCAGGACAGACTTTCTTATATTAAGGTATGGGAAAACGAGAGAAGCTATTTTGAATATCACAGGGAGGCACTACGATGAAGGTTGAAGACGCTGTTAAAGGGATATTAAATGAAATCGGGGAAGATCCCAACAGGGAAGGGTTAAAGGATACTCCTGAACGTGTAAAGAGACTGTATAAGGAAATTACAAGCGGATATAATGAAGATCCAAATGAAATCATAAATGGTGCAATATACGAAATAGACTATGATGAGATGGTAATTATTAAAGACATTGAGTATTACAGCCTTTGTGAGCACCATTTGCTGCCATTTTTTGGCAAAGCCCAAATTGCATATATACCGAAGAAGAAGGTCATAGGATTGAGTAAGATTCCAAGGATTGTCGAAGTCTATGCAAGAAGACTCCAGGTACAGGAAAGAATGACTGTACAGATAGCAAATTTTTTAAATGAAACCCTGAAGCCAAAAGGGGTAGCCGTGGTTGTAAACGGATATCATCTTTGTATGGCAATGAGAGGAGTCAGGAAATCCGATGCCAACATGCTTACAAGTTCTATGCTTGGGGCTTTCAGGAATGACGAAAGGACCAGGGCAGAGTTTTTAAGCCTGATTGGACAGAACAGTCACAAGTAGATTTATTGTTTGTTGAAATTGTTAATAAAGATTAAAATATAAGTAACACTATAATTCTAAAAGGAAATATGTACCAGATAATTGTTACAGGGCTAAGCCATAAAACAGCTCCCCTTGAAATACGGGAGGAGTTTTCAATAAAGGATGAAGCATATAAAGAGGTTCTATCTGACCTTAATTCGAGAGAGAGTGTACTTGAAAGCCTTGTTCTTTCTACATGCAACAGGACAGAGCTTTATTTGGTAACAAATGATTATGAAAAATGTATCAATGAAATTAACGATTCTCTTCTTAATTACCACAACCTGGAAGAAAAAATAATAAATAATCATTTTTATTCATATACAAATGAGCAGGCTGTAAAACATCTGCTTAGGGTTACATCAAGCCTTGATTCCATGGTTGTGGGTGAGCCCCAGATACTCGGTCAGGTAAAAAATTCCTATAATTTATCTTCTAAAAATGATTCTACCGGGATTATCTTAAACAGGCTTTTTCAATACGCATTTTTTGTCGCCAAGAAAGTCCGTTCAAAGACAAGCATTGGTTCCCTTTCAGTATCAATCAGCTACCTTGCTGTTGAGCTCTCCAAAAGGATATTTGAAGACCTTTCTGACAGGACGATATTGCTGGTAGGAACCGGAGAAATGGCAGTGCTAGCAGCTAAAAATCTTATTAATTCCGGAATAAGAAATTTATTGATTGCAAGCCGTACTTATGAAAATGCAGCAGTCTTATCAAAAGAACTTAACGGTACTGCAATTAAATTAGAGGAAATCTATTACAGGCTTAAAGATGTTGATATAGTGATTACAGCTACAGGATCAAACAACTATATTTTCAAGTCCGAACATGTAAGCCAGGCCCTGAAACTCAGGAAAAACGAACCGATGTTTTTTATAGATATTGCAGTCCCGCGTGATGTTGACCCCAAGGTAAATGACATACCAAGCGTCTATCTCTATGACATTGACGATATGCAGGGAGTCCTCGACAACAATATCAGCTCCAGGAAAGAAAGTGCAAGAGAAGCAGAGTCTATAGTTGATAACCACGGGGACAAGTTTATTAATTGGTTAGAGGGTTTAAAAGTACTACCTACAATAGTTAAATTAAGGGAAAGAATGGAATCAATCAAGAGATCAGAGCTTGAAAGAATTTTCGGCAAACTCGACACTCTTGATGATACCCAGAAAGAAAGTATCAGTAATTTTGTCGACAGGTTAATAGGGAAAATGCTTCATGAACCTATCACTAACCTCAAAAGGGAGAGTTCCACATCTCTTGGTGCTATTTACTCGGATACAATTCAAAAACTTTATAACCTCGATAAAGAACTGGAACTGATTGAAGATATGGAAGATGATGTTACGGATCGGAACTAGGGGAAGCCAGCTTGCCCTTTGGCAGGCCCGGTTTATAAAATCAGAAATAAATTCTTTATTTCCTGATATTCAGATAAAAATTGATGTTATAAAGACCGAAGGGGACAAACTTGTTAATTCACCTCTTTCTGAAATCGGCGGGAAAGGTGTATTCGTAAAGGACATTGAAGAGGCCCTCCTGAATAATAAAATTGACCTTGCAGTACATAGTTTGAAAGATATGCCTTCCGTTTTACCGGGAGGTCTTATAATAAGTGCCGTTACCAAAAGAAAGCATGCAGCGGATGCCCTTGTATCAAGAAATAATATTCAGCTCGAAGAGTTAAAACCCGGCTCCAGGATAGGGACAGGCAGTCTGAGAAGAAAGGCCCAGTTATTGTATCACTATCCATGGCTTGAAATAGTACCAATCAGAGGGAATGTGGAGACGAGGCTTGATAAACTGGATGGTGAGAACCTGGATGCTATTATCCTTGCAGTTGCGGGGCTCCAGAGAATGGGGTTTGGTGACAGGATAAGCCAGATAATAGATACGGAAATACTTATACCTGCTCCGGGCCAGGGGATTGTTGCAGTTGAATCAAGAGAAGAAGATGAGAATACTAATAATATATTAAGTGGTTTAAGTGATTTAAATTCAAAATATGAATCTTTACTTGAACGTTCATTCCTGAAATCACTTGGAGGTGACTGCAATATTCCGGCAGGATGTTATGCAAAAGTTGAAGGAAAAAGCATCAGTTCAATTGCATTTATTTCTGATGAATCGGGCAATAATATGTTTACAGAAAAAATAATCGGCAAAGTATCAGAATCAGAAAATCTCGGTGCAACTCTATTTAATATGTTAATAGAGAATGGTGCATCCGGTTTAGTTAAAGATATTTCTTAGGTGTTAAATCTATCTGGCTAATATTAAAACTACTTTGTATCTTCGTTCTTTACGCCGTAGTCTTTTATTTTCAGTTCGATTATCTCAGCATTAAGCCTGTACTTTTCGGCAATAAGTTTTTGTTTCTCTATTTCAAGTGCTTTAATTTCTTTATGCAGATCCTCAATAGCATCGCTTGATTCGGTCTGCTTGCCTTTTATCTTATCAAGTTCGGTCTTCACATTATCAAATTCTTTATTGATTTTTTCGTTTTTACAGGACGTGGTAAGAAAAGCTGAAAGAGAAAGAGTAATAATAAGTAAGCTGGTTAGTAGTTTCTTCATTCTTGAAAACCCTCCGGGAAATTTTAAATCTAATGATAAATAAAATTATATATAATAAGTTGAAAGTCAACAAATTATAATATTTAAATAATAAATGAGTATTAATATTGATAACTTGACATACATTCTAGGATTTAATAAACTGTTATTTCCCTAACGCGGGGTGGAGCAGTTTGGTAGCTCGTCGGGCTCATAACCCGAAGGTCGCGGGTTCAAATCCCGCCCCCGCTACCACCTTTTAGCGCTGCCTACTTTTGAATCTACCCTGTTTCTACCCTGTTTTGTGTCAGAATATGATTCTAAACTGATTACCGCTTCCAATAATGATTTGTCAGGATGGATGTAACGCATAGTAGTTGATAGGTCTGCATGACCCAAAATTTCTTTAACTGCAACAATTGAAGCTCTTCCTTCGATCATCCTTGTTGCTGAAGTATGCCTTAAGTCATGAAATCTAAGCTCGGGTATTCCTGATTGATATGTTGCTCTCTTAAAACATCTATTAAGGCTGTCATGCCTCTTATATGGCATATTATGACTATTCAGAAAGACTATGTTGTATTTACTATTTCTCATCTTAAGTTTTAACAACATTTCTTTCATAGGCTTATTTATATCATTGATATAATCAAAAAAAGTATTTTCATAATTGGATAAGTTATTAATATGACTATCTATATTTGATTTAATCAAATTTAAGTCAGTATTTAAAATGTATTCTGGTGTGTTTGAATTAATTGGGAGGCGAGAAACTATATTTTCTAGATC
>PVMK01126909.1_pt1 | contig 58504 bp, 61 predicted proteins | sample 1853481 | NCBI WGS metagenome assembly PVMK01 (sample SAMN08533507, study PRJNA380276) | Marine sediment metagenome, whole genome shotgun sequencing project.
TGGCCTCCTGGCCTGAGATGATTTCCGGCGCCAGGTAGGACAACGTACCCATCAAAGCGCCCTGTTGGGTTAACCGGGTCTTGCCTGAAATACGGGCCAGGCCAAAATCCATCAGTTTGACCGTACCGGTGACCGTTACCGAGACGTTTTCGGGCTTGAGATCTCTGTGGATGATGCCTTGTTGGTGGGCATCAGTTAGGGCCAGGCAAATAGCTTTCGCTATCTCGACGATCTCGTCCAAATCCTGGTACGCTCTATTGCGAAGCGTCTGTCCTTCTACTAACTCCATGACGATGAAAGAGGCTGGCTCTTTCTGATCGGGCAAGTCGACCGCGCCGGCGTCGTAGACGGCGACGATGTTCGGATGATTTAACCGGGCTACCGCGCGGGCTTCCTGAAGCAGCCGCGAACGGCCTTCGGTACCCAGGCCGGTAGCCGATACGACCTTTACCGCTACCGGTCGCTCAAGCAACGTGTCCTCAGCCCGGTAGACTGTGCCCATGCCGCCCCGGCCTAGCTCGGACTCAATGGCATAACGATCTTGGAGTAAGGATCCAATCATAGTTTGTGGCGGAAAGCGGACCTTGCTATAGGAAGGTTTAAATTGTGTCAGAGAGGTCGCTAACCAGCATGTTCATTATATACGAAAATAGAAAGGAATTACAGATATGTCAGACGCCATTTCTTGGCTCCCCATGCTACACCCTCGCCCCGATCCCAACTCAGCACTGGCGTATCGTCAGCCTGTGACTCCCCAATCTGTCAGAGTACTGTCACCCTTTCTTAACCCCAGCGTAAGATTACGCGGCTACCTTCAGGTTCCAAGCGCACCCGGAACCCCCACATTCCCTCAGCTAATTTCGGCTGTTCGGATGACTACCGCCCGGGCAAGGAGGTGACCTGGAAGGAATGACACAATAAGAGCACAAACCCAGTGAGACAATTGGAATCAGTTGGCCTGTCAATCCGGCGGAACCCTACCGGCAACGGCCGACAACTAACAGAAGGAGTCAGTAAACCATGCGCAAGAAAATTCTGGTATTAACCTTGTCCGTACTCGTTTTAGCTCTTGGGTTCGCCTCGTTGGCCGAGGCGGGCGATCCCCCTGAAAGAGCAACTGTTTGGGTCGATAACGAGCTATTTGGAACGGTCGTAACACCGGCCGTATTTGATGGGGAGCACGGCCCCTATGATGAACTCTATACCTGTGCATCTGACGTAAACTTCTTCAAAGATGGCGTCCCCCTGATTTCCGAATCTAAACCCGGAGATCAGGATTACAACGGCGGCCGTTGGCACCTGAACATCCTCGACGAAGGCAAAGTATGTGACGGGACCGCGGATAGCGTCGAAGATCTGAACCTGTCAGATTTCGTCTCCGAAGACAAGTATTTCGAATGCCCGCTCCTGCCCTTGCGAAGTTAGGGTAATTCCTAAAGGATCTCCCAATACGCATCCTGGTTTTGACAAAAATCAGGATGCGTACCGTATCCGTTTCATGGGGGGTGCGATCGAGCTATCAATGAAAGCAGAGAGTGGTCTTTGGAGGATTATGGCTACGAATAAACTTCTCCGTTACTAAGATCTGTCCCAGCGATGACGTCATCGAACAGGACACCGGCCGAGGGCATGTCCCCCCAAGCCTCTAGCTCGGCAATCCGGTACAGACTTTCATAAAGCTCGTTGCAGTCCATGCACTGGTCGAGATGAAGAAGCAGGGGCGCATATACCGGGTCCCGAACGGAATCCGTGATTTTGCTGTCTACGTAAGCAGCGACTAATCCGCGAACCTGGTCACAATCAGCTTCCGCATCGGCTGTCTTATAGATCCGGTCTATCCAGCGGACAAACTGTTCGTATTTCAAACTGCCCCTTTTCATTCTCAATCTCGAGTACCACTATCTACTTGATATGATGTGCTGGACCGGCCATCTCTTACGTTTTTACTCAAAGATGGCCAGGACGTCCTCGATAGTAAGATATCGAGCTTGAAGACGCTCCTTAATCTTTCGCCGGGCGTCATGTAACAACTTGTAGAGGGTGTTGCGGGTAATTTCCAGTTCTTCGGCGACCTCCTGCATCGAGCGGCCTTGAAGATGGATCCCGACCATAGCTCGTTGCTGGCGTTCTGATAGCTCCTCTCCGATGATCTGGCTAAGCAGGTCCATAAAGGATCGCTGTTCCGCGGCCACATCCGGATCTAGGCCGCGCTCGTCCGAGAAACCAATCGTCAAATCACCGTCTTCGCCCCCTTGCAAACCCTCTAACGATGTGTCCTGATATCGACTGCGGCGGAGCTCGCTGGCAGCTTTGTTGACCACGAAGCGGTAAGCCCAGGTAGTAAACTTGGATTCCCCACGAAAGCTGCCTAGCTTCTTCCTGATGGACAGCAGGGCTTCTTGAACGGCATCCTCCGCGAACTGGTGTATATCGGCAGATGACCAGCCGGAGAGATCGTTTCGATGCTCGCGCAGATAAACCAGAACCGCCCGTAAAAGATAATCTCGCAATGTTTCTAAGGCTACTTGCTCTGGCTTTCCCGGCTGGCTAAGCGCCTGTAGCCACTCATCATTCGTATAAGTAATCATCCTAACCAGGATACAGGTGAGCCTGGTGGCTGACTGTAAGGGTCGAAACGATCCGGGCTATTTACCAACCAATTAACCGCTTCCAAGCCGAAAGCTGTATCTTCAGGTGCCGAATTTCATGGAAAAAGCATGACATTCATCATGTTGTCATATTCAGACGAACCGTTATAATTTTGCCAAACACTGTATAGATTTGTATAGATTCATGATCGGACATACGAGGAATCTGTACAAAACATTAAATTAACAGGCTGTCCCATAACCTTTAGGAGGGAATTGTGCAATCTTCCCCACATCCACCGCCCAGGCTTGTTTTCTGGGAGAGCACCGCCGGCTGCAACCTTACCTGCATCCACTGCCGCCGGATCACCGTCGCCGACCAATTGCTTCCCCAGGACCTAACCACCCATGAAGCTTTCGACCTGGTCGACCAGATAGCTGGAATGGGCCGGTCGATTTTCGTGCTTTCCGGCGGGGAACCCCTCTTTAGGCCAGATATATATGACATCGCCAAGCGAGCTGCGGATGCGGGCCTCATAGTCGCGCTGGCCACCAACGGGACGCTTATCGACGAAAAAGTGGCCCGAAAGATCAAAGAGGCTGGGATCCAACGGGTTAGCATCAGCTTTGACGGCGCCGATGCCCCAACACATGATATTTTTCGTGGATCTGGCGCATTCGATAAGGCCATAGCCGGGATGCACCATCTCCAAAACACAGGAGTGCCCTATCAGATCAACACCACCGTCGCCAGGCACAACGTGGGTCAGATGCCGGAGACGCTTACCTTTGCAAAAGAATTGGGCGCTGTGGCCTTGCACTTGTTTCTACTGGTTCCCGTTGGCTGCGGAGTTGAGATCGCCGACGATCAACAGATCACACCGGCCGAATACGAAGAAGTTTTGAACTGGATGTATGAGGCCGAGATGGAGGGCGGTATTGAGCTCAAGGCTACCTGTGCCCCCCATTATTTTCGAATCGTTCGCCAGCGGCAAGCTGAAGAACGGCGCAACGGCCTGTTTCGTGAGCGACCCAACAGCATGCACCGCCAACAACGTGCCGGTTCAAATTCATCGGGACAAACCCATGAAGGCAATGGGCACCCGCACAGCGGTGGCGGACATCCGGGCGGCCGCCCGGCTATGAACGCCATGACCAAGGGCTGTTTGGCTGGTACGGGTGTCGTATTCGTCAGCCATCGAGGCGAAATTTTCCCCTGCGGCTATCTTCCCATCGAGGCAGGGAACATCCGGCGACAGCCTTTCCCGGAAATTTGGCAGGAGGCACCCTTGTTCGCCGACCTGCGAGATCCCGATCTACTTGGGGGTAAGTGCGGCCTATGTGAGTTCAAGAGGATATGCAGTGGTTGCCGGGCCAGAGCCTATGGTACGACCATGGACTATCTTGGCGAAGAGCCTTTCTGTACTTACGAACCCCGCACGATGGCGGCGACCGGTTAAGCAGGATGATAAATGGCTGACGAGCGGTATCCCTCAAATACGGCGGTCCTACTCCTCGCATACGGCGGGCCGAACTCCCTGGAAGATGTTCCAGCCTACTTACTTGACATTCGCGGAGGACGCGAGACGCCCCAGCCGTTAATAGACGAAATAACCGAGCGTTACAGACTTATTGGTGGCCGATCCCCTTTACTCGACATCACCCGCAGCGTGGCCAATAAGCTGCAGCGACGGATAACTCTTCCCGTTTACATAGGTATGCGTCATTGGCAGCCTTACACCTCCGACGTGGTTGATCAGATGGACCATGACGGTGTGCGTCACATCGTGGCCGTCTGCATGGCGCCGCACTTCAGCCAGCTTAGCATTGGCAAGTATAGACAGAACCTCGACCAGGCCGTCGCCGGTCGAGACATGCCGGTAACCTTCATAGAAAGCTGGTACACCCAGCCCGATTATCTATGGGGTCTGGCGGGAAACGTTAAGAGGACACTCGCCCGCTGGCCCGAATCTAAGCGGGACGATGTACTTATCATCTTCACCGCCCACAGTTTGCCCCAATCTATCCTAGAAGTGGGCGATCCCTATGACCGGCAACTCAGAGAAACGGCCCTTCTCCTGGCAGAGGAACTCTCTCTACCTGAATCTGGCTGGCTTTTCTCGTATCAGAGTGCGGCCAGAACCCCAGTTCCCTGGCTTGGCCCCCAGATAGAAAAGCTAGTCATCGAACTGGCCGCTGATGGGTGCCGAGACCTGCTGATCGCCCCCATCGGCTTTATCGCCGATCATGTTGAGATTCTCTATGACATCGATATTGGTGTGGCAAATATCGCTAGCTCTCGGGGTCTGCATCTAGAGCGGACTCCCATGCTCAATGACAGCCCTCCCCTTATCGATGCCCTGGCCACCCTGGCCCAAGGAGCCCTGGAAGTGACTATCTGATATGAGACTGAATAGAGCAAGATTTAGTAAGTTTCGATGCCCGCGAATCCGTATCATCGGAAGAGCGGCTGGCTATCAGGGTGGAAGGTCAGTTTCGATACCACCATCTCTTATCCCAAATAGACCTCACCCAAGGAAACAACTATGAACATCGTTCTGGTAGGATTAAACCACCGTACCGCGCCCGTTGCCTTACGAGAACAATTCTCGCTGGCCGACTGCGGTGTTCGAATGGCTCTCGAAGATTTCGGCATTTCGCGTCAGGGTCGCCGATCAGCCATCCCAGATTCTGGCCAGTTGAAAGAAGCAGTCATCCTTTCAACATGCAACAGACTCGAGGTCTACGCCATCGTTCCAGACGATCCAGATGCCGGCCGGGATAACATCGAAGCTTATCTGGCTAACTTACAGGGAATTCCTCCCCAGGAGCTCCGCCCCCATCTCTATACCATGTTCGAGGATGAGGCCATTCTACATTTGATGCGCGTTGCCGCTGGCCTTGACTCCATGATCCTGGGCGAACCCCAGATCTTGGGACAAGTCTCAAGCGCCCAGACCCATGCCCAAAGGACCGGAACCATAGGGCCGATTCTCATGCAGCTGTTTGACCGGGCGGTTCGGGCCGGGAAAAAAGCTCGCAGCGAGACCGAAATCGGCCAGCACTCAACCTCCGTCAGCCATACAGCGATCCGGTTGGTTCGCGAAGAGCTTGGCGATCTGTCCCAAAGCCATGCCTTGTTAGTAGGCGCGGGAGAGATGGCAGAGGTAGCCGCGCGAGCACTCTTGTCGGAGGGAGTCCAACAGCTTAGTTTTATTAATCGTACTTATGCCCGGGCCGAGAGTATGGCCCGAGAATATTCTGGCCAGGCCTTGAATTGGTATCATCTGCCGGCTGCTTTAACCATGGCCGACGTGGTTGTCACCGTCACCGGGGCTCCCCATGTCGTTATTCACGAAAGTGACGTCCGCCCGATTCTGGCCGAAAGGGCGGGCCGCCCTCTCTATTTTGTCGATATCGCGGTTCCGCGAGATGTTGAGGAGAGTGTTGGCGACTTACCCACGGTCAATCTGTTCGACATCGATCAACTGCAATCCGTGGTCGACGCCAACCTATCTCAAAGGCGAGCTGCCGTACCAAATGTTGAATCGATAGTTGCCCAAGAGTCGACCCGATTCGACGACTGGCTGCAAAGTCGCCAGGTGCTCCCCGTCCTGTTGGAGCTGCGGCAAAAAACGAAGAATATCGCCGACAACGAACTTCGACGCCACGAACACCGTCTTGGCCAGCTCCCGGCGGATGACCGGGAAATGGTTAGCCAAATTGTACACCGCGTCGTGAACAAGATACTTCACGAGCCAACCGTTCGCCTGAAGGCCTCGGCCGCTGAAGGTAACGGCCTGGAATACGCCCACACCCTTCGAGACTTGTTCGGACTGGATGCAGTGCCAAAGAAGGTATCGAAACCGACAGACGGTCAGGCAAAGAACGGCGCTAAACAAGGGGAGAAAATTCGCCAAGCCCAGTCCTCTGGGCAAGTCCGTCCCGGCGGTAACATCGAGTAACGCCTGATGCACGAAACAGTTCCATCACGAGAGAAATGGCTCTTAGGGAGCCGCGCTTCAGATCTGGCCCTTTGGCAGACCCACCACGTTCGCCAACTCCTACAAGAGACTTGGCCCATGTTGGAGGTGCTTGTCGAGACGTTCAGCACCAAGGGAGACCAGATACTCGACACACCGCTTCCTGTAATAGGTGGCAAAGGGCTGTTCACCGCCGAGCTAGAAACCGCCCTGCGAGAAAAAACCGTAGATGCCGCGATACACAGCCTTAAGGATCTACCTACGGAATCGCCCGACGGCCTGATCGTGGGGGCTATTCCGCGCCGGGAGAACCCGGCCGACGTCCTTATCAGTCGCGAGGGTTACGTTCTGGAATCACTGCCCCCTGGAGCGACAGTGGGTACCAGCAGCCGGCGACGGGCGGCCCAGCTCCGCTATCTGCGCCCGGATCTACAGACGGCAGATATCAGGGGAAACGTGCCAACCCGGATCCGAAAAGCCCTTGACCCAAACGGTCCCTACGATGCCATTATCCTGGCCTATGCAGGGCTGAAGCGACTGGACCGCTTAGATAATATCAGCCAGATCCTCCCTATTGAGAATTTCCTCCCGGCGCCTGGGCAAGGGGCGTTGGGGATTCAGTGCCGCGATGAAGACGAGTCCTTGGCTATTTTAAAACCGCTAGACAGCCTCGAAAGCCGGACCACAGTCGAAGCGGAGCGCTCATTTTTGAGTGGCTTAGGGGGAGGTTGTGCGCTTCCCATCGCTGCCTATGCTTCCCTTAAAGACGAGAGGTTAACACTGCGCGGTCGTGTTACTTCGCCAGATGGGGTCAGACAAATCGACCTGGTGACCCACGGAGAACCGGAAAATGCGATACACTTGGGCCTGGAACTGGCCCGAGAAGCCCTTTACCGTGGGGCCAGCAAACTCCTGGAGGCAATAACATGAGTAAGACCGGACAAGCTAAGGTACCAGAGCAGAATTCCATTGAGCCTGAGGTGGAACCACCATCCGCACTACTAGACAAACGGGTGGTAGTCACCAGGGCCGCAGGCCAGGCGGCCGGGATGGTTCATCTCCTCCTAGGTCGTGAAGCTGTGCCCGTTCTTTATCCATGCATCGATATAGTTCACCCGGAGGATACGATCCCCTTGGACGATGCGCTCCATAAAGCCGCTGCCGGTGAGTTCGATTGGCTGGTGATCACCAGCTCCAACACCGTAGAAGCCCTCGCCAGACGGCTGGATATGTTTTCTATACAGCTGGGTCAAATGAAAGTGGCCGCCATTGGCCTAAACAGCGCCAATATGGTCCGCGAGCGCCTTGGCCGGGAGGTCGATCTCATACCCGACATATACGTGGCTGAAACATTGGCCGCGGCCCTGGTGGCGGATGCAACAGATGCCAGGCAGTCTCATATCCTGCTGCCCCAATCTAACCTGGCCCGGTCCGTGCTCACAGACCGGCTGGAAGACAACGGTGCGGCTGTAACCGCAGTAGTGGCCTACCGGACGGTGATGGGGCAGGGGGGCGAGGATGTGCCATCCATGCTTTCCTCCGGTCAAATCGAGGCCATCACCTTCACCAGCCCTTCCGCGGTGCGTTTTTTCATGGCCCGGATAAATGAGGAAGGCGCCGGCCCGGCCGATCTAGAAGGTGTCTGCCTGGCGGCTATTGGCCCAGTAACCGCCGGCGCACTCGAAGAATTTCAACTCTCGGCTTCCGTTACTCCCGCCGCTTATTCCGCTCCGGCCTTAATTGCCTCCATCGAGAATTACTTCAGCCAAGCTGACTAGTGGATCACAGTCATGAGAGATACTCAAGTCTACCCAACACGTCGACCAAGACGGCTCCGGCTTAACAAGAATCTGCGACTTCTTACTCGTGAAACCTCGTTGAGCCCGGCAGATTTTATTTATCCCCTCTTCATCCGGCCGGGGAAAGAGGTTAAACGGCCAATCTCATCCATGCCGGGCCAATACCAGTGGTCAGTCGATAAGCTGGCCGCAGAAGCTGAAACCATCGCCGGACTCGGTATTCCGGCGGTCATTTTATTTGGCATTCCGGGTAGTAAAGACGCCCTAGGCAGCGGAAATTACGACGCCAACGGAATCGTTCCCCAGGCTATCCGGGCAATCAAAGATGCCACGCCAGAGATGGTTGTCATCTCCGATATGTGTTTTTGTGAATACACAGATCACGGCCATTGTGGGATTATCAACATCCCCGACCAGGATCACTACAATCCGAACCTGCCTGAAGGTTACCTTCTAAACGATCCCACGCTAGATCTTCTCGGCCGGGCATCGGCCGTGCACGCCGAGGCAGGCGCCGACATCATCGCCCCGTCGGGCATGATTGATGGCATGGTCTATGGGATCCGAGTTGCTTTAGACGCTGCCGGATTTCAGCACGTGGCCATCATGAGCTATGCGGCCAAGTACGCCAGTGCCTTCTACGGGCCCTTCCGCGAGGCGGCCGAAAGCCCGCCCAGCTTTGGCGACAGAAGCCAATACCAAATGGACCCGGCCAACCGGCGGGAGGCTATCAAAGAGGTGGACATCGACCTGCATGAAGGAGCCGACATTCTGATGGTCAAGCCGGCGATGCCTTACCTTGATGTGCTCAGCGATGTCCGGCGGATGTTCGACCTGCCTGTCTCCGCTTATCAAGTAAGCGGTGAATACGCCATGATCCAGGCCGCTGCAGCCAACGGCTGGCTCGATCTACAGCGATCTGCTCTGGAAAGCTTGATCTCCATTAAACGCGCCGGCGCCGATATGATCATCACTTACTTTGCTAAGGACGCCGCCTCCTGGCTTCCCTGAGAGAACGATCGATGGATAAAGAACCGCTCGAAGGCCTGGATCTCAGCGAAAAAGGGCACGCCGCCAACGGTCGAGAAGTGTCGTCTGACCGGCGACTGTTCATGCAACTATTCGCCTTCGGCCGTTGTGCCAATACCGGGCCTCTCATAGCAGCCCTGACCGAGGGCCAGGTGAATGGTGTTCTTTACCAGGACCTGAACGATCCCCACGGCATCTTCCTGGTGACCACCAGCGAAGAACCTGAATATTTTATGCGGGACGTGCGGCAGCTGGTGTCGCAGCCACCCTTTGAGACATTAGAATTCAAACCAGAATATACGATGTTCGGCCGGACCTATGCTCTGGGCTATGAGACCGACCTAGAATCAACCCTCCTCCACAGGCCGCGCCAACGTCTGCAGGATCCCGACCTCCCCTGGGCCATCTGGTATCCTCTGCGTCGCGCCGGTTCATTTGAGCAATTATCTGCCCAAGAGCAACGGGTTATTTTGATGGAACATGGCGGGGTCGGCCGGGCCTTCGGCCGTTCTGGCTACGGATACGATATCCGCCTGGCCTGCCATGGACTTGATAAAAACGACAACGATTTTGTCATCGGCCTGCTTGGGCCAGAGTTATACCCTCTATCGGCCATTGTGCAGCGAATGCGAAAGACGAAACAAACTTCCCTCCATCTGGAGCGACTCGGACCATTTATCGTTGGCAAAGCTGCCTGGAAGAGCGAGAGCAACTTACTATGACTATCGACCACCAGAATTCCCGAATGTTGTCGGCCTGCCATCGTCAGAAAACCGATGCGACGCCTATCTGGCTCATGAGACAGGCCGGGCGTTACATGGAAGAGTATCGCCATCTTCGCCGCTCCTATGGCATCCTGGAGATAATCAAGAACCCGGAACTGGCCTGCGAAGTGACGATGCAGCCGCTAAACGCATTTGACCTGGATGCAGCCATCATTTTCGCCGATATCCTGCCCCCATTGGAAGGGATGGGCCTTGAGCTGGAATTTGTCAAAGGAGAGGGGCCGCTAATTCACAACCCTGTCCGGACACCGGCTGACGTCGACAACCTCAGGACGCCGCATCCAGAGGAGAGCCTGGCTTTCACCTTAGAGGCGATTCACCTGGCAAGTGGTGAACTTGCCGGACGGCGCATTCCCCTTATCGGTTTTAGCGGCGCGCCTTTTACCCTGGCCTCCTACGCTATCGAAGGCGGCAGTAGCCGCAACTACCGGCACGCCAAAGGACTAATGATGGGGCAGCCGGCCGTCTGGCGTCGCCTTATGGAAAAGCTCAGCCAAATGGTGGGTGAGTATCTTCTGGCACAGGCTCAATCCGGGGCGCAAATACTGCAGTTGTTTGACAGCTGGGTTGGCGCACTTAGCCCGGCCGATTATCGCGACCTGGTGATGCCCTACTCGCGCCAGGCCATCGAAATCGCTCGCCAAGGAGGCGTCCCTGTTATCCACTTCGGCACCAATACCAACGGCATGCTGGAGCTAATCCGTGATGCTGGCAGCGATGTGACAGGTGTGGACTGGCGCATCGATCTGGACACCGCCTGGCAGCGGCTGGGACCAGACACAGCCATCCAGGGCAACCTGGATCCCCTGGCTCTGCTGGCACCCTGGCCCGAGCTGAAAAGCAGGGCCCGGCGCGTCCTGGACCAGGCTAACGGCCGCCCGGGTCATATATTCAATCTCGGCCACGGTATTCTGCCCCAAACGCCGGTCGACAACGTGCGCCGGCTCGTAGATTACGTTCATGAATACACAAGTAACCGAAACAGTTCGTAAATGTCGCGGCGCGAGCATAAATCGTAAATCGTAAATCGTAAATCGTAAGTCAACCATGGATATTCAAAAACCAACCCATATCGCTATTATCGGCGGCGGCATCTCCGGATTAAGCACGGCCTGGTACCTCCAGCAGCAGGCTAACGAAAAGGGATTGAATCTAAGCTATACTCTCTTGGAGGGTTCCGACCGCTGGGGCGGCAAGATCTTCACCGAAAAAGTGGATGGAACCGGTGAGAGCCCATTTATTGTCGAAGGAGGGCCGGACTCCTTCCTGACCCAAAAACCGTGGGCCCTCCAACTGTCGCGTGAACTCCATCTGGACGATCAGATTCTGGGCACAAACGACCAGAAACGCAAGGTTTTTGTGCTCAACAAAGGCAAGCCGACACCTTTACCCGACGGCGTGTTGTTAATTGTACCCACCAAAATTATGCCCTTCGCGCTTTCGCCCCTTATTTCTCTTCTCGGCAAACTCCGGATGGGAATGGACCTATTCATTCCACCAAAACGTGACGGGCAGGACGAGACATTGGCCGAATTCATCACCCGGCGTCTCGGCCGCGAGGCCTTAGATAAGATTGCCGAACCGCTGATGTCGGGTATTTACAACGCCGAGGCAGAACGGCAAAGCTTGCTGGCAACATTCCCCCGATTTAGAGCCCTGGAAGAAAAGCATGGCAGCCTGATCAAGGGCATGTTAGCCAGCCGTCGCGCCCAAAAAAATGGATCCGGACCGCAGGCCACCGGCCCTCAAGCTGGCCAAAAGCCGACCTCCATGTTCGTCACCTTGCGCGACGGAACCGAGGAGTTGGTCCACACCATCGTTGCTGACCTTGCCGGCGATCTCCGGCTAGAAACAACGGTCGACAACCTGCGCCATCGCAATGGCGAGTTCGAGCTCAAACTTGGAGACAGTTCAACTTTGACAGCCGATGCAGTAATCCTCGCCGTTCCCTCATTCGTCGCCGCCCAGTTGCTCCAGCGAATGGCACCAGAAGCTGCTGGCATGCTTGAGACCATTCGCTATGTCAGCACCGGCACTATCTCTCTGGCCTACCGTCAAGAGGATGTGGAGCTCCTGGATGGATTTGGTCTGGTGATCCCCCGCAGCGAGGACAGAGCAATCAACGCCGTAACCCTGACCTCGACTAAATTTGATCACCGTGCTCCGGCCGGTCATGTGTTGTTGAGAGTCTTTTTCGGAGGATCGCGCAGCCCTCACATGATGGCCCTCGATGACGATGAGCTCGAGGCCACCGTCAGAGGCGAGCTAAAAACGCTGTTAGGTATAAAAGCAGAGCCGATCTTTTATCGCATCTATAGATGGCATCGAGCCAATCCCCAATACGACGTCGGCCATCTGGCCCATGTCGAGGCGATTGAAGACGCCTTACCATCCGGCCTTTACGTGACCGGCAGCCCGTATCGAGGCATCGGCATCCCCGATTGCGTCCATCAGGGGCAACAGACGGCCGCTCGCGTCGTGGCCGAGCTATCACAAGAGGTACGCGAACCGGTCTGATTGAATGAAACTCGGAGACGTTGTCTAACTTGGACCGTCAATTACCCTAGCCAAATGAAAGTTGTAGCCCACTGTAGCCGGGGCGAACTGCCTGGAGAATATGAATGAATACGACTCGATCGGAGAAGCTGTTTAACGAAGCACAACAGCTGATCCCAGGAGGTGTGGATAGCCCTGTGCGAGCTTTTCGAAGCGTAGGCGGAACCCCGCGCTTCATCGCTCGGGGAGAAGGGGCCTATGTCCGTGATGTGGACGATAATCGTTATCTCGACTACGTATTATCCTGGGGTACTCTAATACTTGGACACGCCCATCCGGCCGTCGTCGAAGCCCTCCAGGAAGCAGTTGAACGTGGCACTAGCTATGGCGCGCCAACCTCAATGGAAAATGACCTGGCCCGGCTGGTGATCGATGCCGTCCCCTCAATCGAGATGATCCGTTTTGTCAACAGCGGCACCGAGGCCACCATGAGCGCTCTGCGTCTGGCCCGGGCTTATACCGGCCGGTCGAAAATAATCAAGTTCGCCGGATGTTACCACGGCCATGCCGACATGCTGTTGGTCCAGGCCGGCAGCGGTGTGGCCACCCTCGGTCTCCCAGATTCGCCCGGTGTGCCTTCAGGGACGGCGGCCGACACCCTTACAGCCTCCTTTAACGACATAAACGCTGTACGGGCCATTTTCGAGGGTTTCCCGCGGGATATAGCGGCCATCATTGTCGAACCCATCGCCGCCAATATGGGCTTTGTCATGCCAAAGCCGGGCTTTCTGGAAGGCTTACATGATCTGTGCCGGGAATTTGGGGCCTTATTTATCCTGGACGAAGTCATGACCGGTTTTCGCGTCGCCCCCGGCGGCGCCCAGGAACAATGGGGACTTGACCCCGATATCACCTGCCTGGGTAAAGTCATCGGCGGGGGTCTACCTGTTGGCGCATATGCCGGAAAACGGGCCATCATGGAGACCGTAGCCCCGGCCGGACCCATGTACCAGGCGGGCACCTTAAGTGGCAATCCGTTGGCCATGACAGCCGGTCTTGCTACCCTTCATGCTCTTTTTTCTCCCGGTGTCTTCGACACCATCGTTGCCCGGACAGAGACTCTCGTGGACGGCATGGTCGCAGCATCAGCCAGGGCCGGCATCCCCCTCCAGGCCGCCTCTTCAGGCACCATGTTTGGCTTTTACTTCCTCAAGGAGAAGGGTAACGACATATACGATTACGCGACTGCCAAAGAGCATGCCGACACCGAAAGATACGGCCGTTTTTTCAAGGCCATGCTAGATCGGGGATTTTACTTCGCCCCCAGCCAATTCGAAGCCGGCTTTATGAGCAGCGCCCACACCCAACAAGACGTCGAAGATACGATCTCCACCGCGGCCGAGGTGCTGGCCCGCATTTGACCTTGTACACGACACGCCACTCCTTTGGTGCTGTAGGGACCTGATCACATGACATGTCCGCTCCTTGGGAAGAAATTTCTCCGCACCTTGAGAATGAACAGGTGTTTATTCTTCGTAATATGGTAGCGTCGATCCCAACCAATGGCGGAGATAGTCTCTCCTAGGGTATAATATAAGCTCCACACTGATGCTACCCTTGTAAATGTCGAGCAGGAGAGGATTACACCGAACACGGGTCGGTATAGTCCCTTGATTTACGTCTTATGTCGCCAGTCATTCGGTATATGCTCCCAATTTGGGCGACCTAAATCAAAATCTGTTCGATATAACACGAATATCCAATCCCTGAAAAGAATACCAACCTTTGCATTAATATGCTGGGCGGCTAAGAAGCCCTAGCTACAATCGAAGAGTGTCTTGGGAATGCTGACCAAGCTACTTCAATGCTCGATCGACTGGTGGAGGCGGAGGTGAGAATATGGCGGTGCCTTACACCTTGTTAATTCAACAAAAAGGAGAAGTGCAATGGCGAGTGATGTGAACACAACGCCCACTGAAACCGCTCGGATCGGGCGCTATCGGCAGGCCGAACGGGAGTTTTGGGACCATTATGGCCTGGAGCCTAAAGAGCAGTTCGTGGAGCTTGGCTCGCCGGCCGTCCGTCTCCGTGTGACGGAGATCGGATCCGGGGAGCCGGTGCTGTTTATTCCCGGCACAGGAGGCACCGGCCCCTATTGGGGTCCGCTTGTTCGCGAGATGCAGTCTTTCCGCTGTCTCATGCTCGACCGGCCTGGCTGGGGCCTCAGCTCCCCGATCAATTACGCGAACTACGAGTATAAGACGCTGGTTGCCGACGTATTGAAAGGCACGCTTGACGCCCTGGGCATCGACCGGGCCCATGTTGCAGGCGCTTCTATTGGTGATGTCTGGGCCTTGCGGCTGGCGCAGCTGTACCCGGACCGGGTCGGTCGAATCGTTTTGCTGGGCGGAGGGCCGTTGGTTGCAGACGTAGAGGTTCCGCCCTTCATCAAGCTGCTTTCCACGCCGCTCGGCGCCATCATCGTCCGCCTTCCGCAGAGGCCGAGAATGCTGCGTTCGCAGCTGCGCGGAACAGGTCACGGCGAGAGCCTCGATGCCGGGCGTTTCGACCAGTTTATCACCTGGCGGGTAGCATTCAATCGACATACCGACTCGATGCGAAACGAGCGTGACATGGTCAAGGCCGTAGTAAACCGGCGGGGATTTCGACCCGGACTTACCTTTGACGATGCGGAGCTGGCCGCGATTCAGCAGCCGGTGCTTCAAGTCTTTGGCACCGAGGACCCAAATAGCCTAGACATTGCGAAGCGCGTTGTTGACCTTTTACCAAACGCCGACCTGCTTCTAGTCGACGGTGCTGGTCACATGCCTTGGTTCGATGATCCAGGCATGGTCGGTAGCTCCGTCAGCGGTTTCCTAAGAGGATAGGTCCAACACCTTTCAAAGGGGATCAGGCGCTGACTTCAGGTGCCCCTTCGTCGCGAAAGGCCCCCACACCAAGTCACCCCCGATCCATCACAGTGGAAGGTTTCCAGCGCAAATTCCAATTGCATGGGGACAGGATGGCGGGTCAGGAATCTTTTGACGGTATGATGATTGGTCTTGTAACCGAATATGCGCCCCGCAATGCGGGCGATTTCCCGGTAGGCAATGGGCGGATATAGCTGTTTCAGGCGGAGGATGTATTTGGCCACTGGCTCGGGATACTGACGCCCTGCCGCAAGATGTCGCCCCAAAAGAACGTGAACTGGCGCAGGATCTATGGCAGGCGGCCGGGGATCTGCTGGCGCAGCTCCAGACGGGAAATAAGCTATAAGGAAGTTCGGCATCCCTTGCGGCCCCTGTGGCCGACCACACCCCAGCCGACGAATAAGAGATGGCTGCCGCCGCGGCCGAGGTACTGCTCCGCAGCTGAACGACAGCATACACTGATAAGTTATTCGAAGCGCCAATTAACGCAATATATTCAGCGCCTGTAGTAAGGAAAACAAGGAAAAGCAACGATGACGGAGAACGCCCAATACCAGCCACCGAAGGGAAGCACAGAACCCAAGAGTAGAGGCAAGGCGAAGCGCAAGCAGACGCCAAGAGGGCAGCCACGGGGTACTGGGAACCGGCCTCTGATCGGCCCGATCCTATCCAGCGTCTCCAGGATCAGGATGCTGGTCGCGTTCAGCACTTAATCCCCATCAAGTACGGCCGCATGGCGGCATCGCCCTTCGCTTTCCTGCGCGGTTCGGCAACCGTTATGGCGGCCGATCTGGCTGCCACGCCGTCCACCGGTCTGGAAGTCCAGCTATGTGGCGACGCCCACCTGTCGAACTTCGGCGTCTTTGCCACACCTGAGCGCAAACTGGTCTTCGACATCAACGACTTTGACGAGACGCACCCCGGACCATGGGAGTGGGATCTCAAGCGTCTGGTCGCCAGCGCGGTTGTGGCCGGCAGGGATAATAATCTGGGTAACAAAGTGAACCGGCGTCTGGCCAGGGTAGTTACCGAAATGTATGGTCAGTCCATGCGCCGCTTGGCTATGGCCAGCACCCTGGATGTGTGGTACTTCCATGTGGAGGTAGACGACGTCGAAGAGGCTTTCAAGAGAACCTCCAGGGTAGGGTATAAAAGCACCCAAAAAATGATAAGTAAGGCGCGCGGCAAGACGCAAGAACAGACACTGGAGAAATTGACCCAAATCGTTGACGGCCATCGCCTCATCGTCAGTGAACCACCCTTGCTAGTGCGCCTGGACGAATTGATTAGCGAAGAACAAAAAGATCAGATAACGACAACTCGCATTGAAGATATTTGGAGCCAATATCTGGCCAGTTTACCAGAAGAAAGGCGGCGTTTGTTAGCCCGATTCCGGATAACCGATGCCGCCCTTCGCGTGGGAGGAGTCGGCAGCGTCGGCACATTCTGTTTCATCATACTCTTAGAAGGCGGCGGGGAGGACGACGCCATCATCCTGCAGCAGAAAGAAGCCAGCCAATCGGTTCTTGAGACGCATCTGGAAGCCAGCGATTATGAAAGCCCGGCCCAGCGGGTCGTTCAGGGCCAACGCTTGATGCAAGCAGCCAGCGATATTTTCCTAGGCTGGCACGAGAGCTCAATTTCGGGCCGTAATTATTATTGGCGTCAGCTGAAGGATATGAAGGGTTCGTTGGATGTGGCCGATCTGGACGAGGCCGGCTTCGAGACATACCTTAGAGTTTGCGCTGTTTGCCTGGCCCGAGCCCACGCCCGGACGGGAGATGCGGCTAGTATCTCGGGCTACATCGGCAAGGGTAAGGCTTTTCACAAAGCGATGGCCAAATTCGCCATGGCTTACGCCGACCAGACAGTGCGTGATCACCAGGCGTTGCTGGAGGCCATTGAGTCAGGCCGTGTCACGGCCGAAGCTGGCATATAAACGGTAGTCGACAACTAAGCCGAGTGTATACCCGAAAAAACTGGGAATCGATACGTCGACCGGCTAGACAATTCGTGTCGTTGGGGAACTGGACTTGAGGAGATCAAATCATCACGGCGGCCTATGGGGGGATCAATGATCCAGCGGCTATGGCGATCGAGGCCCTGGCCGTAGCTCTTGCATTCCGCGCGTCTTCTGTCGGAGGTTACTATCTTCGGGCAGATGAGCTTGCCCGCTCCGTCCACCAGGCCTTAAGATCGCGCACTCCCTGGGCATTGAGCCGATGCCCAGTTTCATATTCGTGATAGGCCAGTTCGGCGCCCGCATCCAGCAATGTCCGGGCGCAATTTTGCGTTCGCGCATGGGGGATATATGGATCCTCTATGCCGACGGCCATAAAAATCGGCAATCCTTTTAGAACTGCGGTCTCGAAGGCAGCATCACATTGAACTGGAACAAAACCAACCAGCCCGGCTATCCCCTGAACTAGACCGGGATGGCCCATGGCAGTCGCGTAGGCTGTCGCCGCTCCCTGGCTAAACCCCATCAGGTAGACCTGTTCCGGATCGGCGTCGTAGATATCGGGCAGCGCTTGAATAAAATTTGACACGGCTCCCACAGCCTCTTCAAACATCAAAAGCGCCGGCCACTCGTCTCTCTGGCGCGGGTACCAGGCAAAACCACCGTCCGGATCCGCCTTGATGCCCCTGGGTGCGACGACAAGCCAATCGGCTGGTAATGTGTGAGCGAACACCCACAAGGCATCCTCACCTCCGCTCCGGCCGTGGAGCATGACCACTGTGGGGTAGGGGCCTGGGCCCGATGGCACTAACACCCGGTGGCTCAATCCGCTGGATTCATAAGCTGGCCCCGATGTCACCAGCACAGGGTTATCTGTAGCTAGATCCTTTCTCAGTTCGCTGTCGGATGGGCTTCTCGTTACTGTCATCAGGACAAAAAAATGAGGTGCCCCCTCAACTGGCGCTGAGGGGGCACCTCTGGGGGGGAGCCGCTAAAAGTATAGCACTTTCTGTTAAGTTGTCAAAAAAATCTTAACCAATCGGCGTGCCCGTGCCATTAACACAGGAGGCTCCACGCTCGGGTGTTTGTGGGCCCTGTTGGTAACGGTCGATGAAATCAGAAATTCGGCCGTCATTAGCCGAATCGACTTCCAACTGAATGCCCCAGGCAGTTAATACAACCGGGCTCTTGAGCCCGGGATACGGGCTCAAGACTACATAGGATTCACCGCGGGCGGAGTCCCTTAATTCCTCTACGTCGCCCGTCGACAATTCGGGTTGGTAGGTTATCCATACCGCGCCGTGCTCCATCGAATGGACGGCATTTTTCGCCTCGATAGACTCGGCGTAAATGCCGCAATTCTGCCAGGTGCCGCTGTGTATGCCTCCGGTTGGCGGCAGTTCACTTCCGCTGTAATCGACACTCTCATCATGCCCGCGGGACAAACCGATACTCCGCGTTAGATCCTCGAGCACCTCAGGTTCTTTTAAGTTCAAATAGAGCAACACCCCCAGGGCGGCGATGCCAATGAAGATCGCTCCGCCGATGAGAATATTCTGCCACTTATTGCTCTTTGCATTGTCAGCCGCACGCCGACGGACAGGTTTCATAGCCATAGATCTCACACTCCGTTAATTACAAAATCGCTGCGTTCCGTTTCAGGCGCGTTCCTTTGCCAATCGCCAATGCTTACAACCATATAGCCGTTCATCCGATCCCTCTCCGCTGCTCTAGCCCAGGGGCAGACCGACACCACCGCTACAGGACGCACCGAACTCCGGTGTCTGCGGGCCAAGGCGGTAGGTGTCGATGAATTCCTCCACCTTTTCGTCATGAACAGAGTCAACTTCAAGCTGGATCCCCCAGGCTGACAACACGACAGGGCTCTTTAATTCCGGATAGGGGGTCAGCAGTAAATAGGTCTGATCTCGAACCAGGTCGCGCAGGACGGTTACATCATCATCGGGCAACTCGGGCTGGTAAGTGATCCAAACGGCGCCGTGTTCCATCGAATGGACCGCGTTCTTAACCTCAACCGGCCGGTCGTATATACCGCAGTTCTGCCACCTTGGGCTATGCACACCCCCAACCAGCGGCAGCTCGCCTGATTCGATTACGACGCCTTCGTCATGCCCTCTTTCCTGAGTGCCAAAGTCGACTACACCGGCCACGCTAGTGCCGGTGAAACGAAAAATAATCACGACCAGTACGATAACCGCAACGAGCGCCAGGGCCCCAAACCGAAGCAGGCGCTTACGCCGGTCGGCTTCGGCCTCCTGCTGCCGCTGTTCCTTTAGATTTGTTTTCTGCCGTTTCCGTCTGCTCATGGTCCTCTTATCCTCCTCGAGTACTGGATTAATAGTGCAAACAACCGAGGGAAAAAGTAATCTCCAGCACCTTTCGCGGCGAAGTCATCAAATCAGGTATTTCGCCGATCTACAATTGCCAGGCTCAGGCAATCGCTAAACATATCCGGTTGTCACAATAGAGAATGATATGCAGGGCTCTTGTGATAAAGGGGAACCAAAAGGAGGTTCATCCTTTTTATTGTGGTGTTCCTCGCCCACCTATTATACAGAAATAGGCCAGCTCTGGTATTTTTTGACGCTTGTTATAATTCACAATAAGAGAAGAGCTACCTAACGTTGAATGGAGTAAGTCAAGATCGGTGACCGATTATCAGCGGAGACTCCCCATTTTCCAGGGCAGCTGGGAATTGCTTTGAAGGTGGTGTTAGAGCTTTACTCGCCGCAGCCGCAAGGAATTTGTGACCACGCTAATGCTTGAGAAAGCCATGGCTCCGGCCGCTAAAATGGGATTCAGTTGTCGCAAGAAATCCGGAGCCCACTCAAAAGGCGCCAATACGCCCGCGGCGATCGGAATCAGGGCCGCGTTGTATCCGAATGCCCAGCCCAGGTTCTGCTTTATGTTTCTCATCGTCGCTTTTGAGAGCTTGATTGCCTTCGGAACGGTACGCAAGTCGCCGCTCATTAAAGTCACGTCGGCCGTCTCCATGGCCACATCAGTTCCTGTTCCAATGGCCATCCCTACATCAGCCTGGGCCAGGGCAGGCGCGTCGTTGATACCATCTCCGACCATAGCCACCACATACCCCTCTCCCTGAAGCTGAGCCACCTGGGCCGCCTTATCTCCCGGTAGCACCTCGGCCATCACTCGATCGACGCCAACCTCAGCCGCAATAGCTCTCGCCGTTGCTTCATTGTCCCCCGTCATCATGATCACCGTTAGATCCAGCTTATGCATTTCTTCAATGGCGTCCTGGGAGCCCTCTTTAATGGTGTCGGCTACGCCGATTATAGCGCTTGCCTGTCCGTCAACTGAAAGCCACATGGTCGTCTTGGCCTCATCCTGCAGTCTTTGCGCCCTTGGCTCCAGGCCGTTCAAGGCCACATTTTCTTGTCGCATCAATCGCAGGTTTCCCAGTAAAATCTGCCGGTCGTCCACCTGGGCCACAATCCCGTGACCGGCAATCGCCTCGAAAGCCGCCGGCATGCTTAATGGCAAACCTCGCTTCTCTGCCTGGCGTACAATGGCCTCGCCGAGCGCGTGTTCAGAGCCACGTTCAGCTGAAGCTGCCAACCGTAACAGCTCGTCCTCGGAAACGGTCGAAGAGGTACTGGCGATAATATCAGTCACGGCCAATTCGCCTCTGGTTATAGTGCCGGTCTTATCAAGAACTACGGCCGTGATCTTATGGGCTTGCTCCAGGGCCGCACTGTTCTTGAACAAGATGCCGTATTCAGCACCCTTACCGACGCCGACCATTATGGACGTAGGCGTTGCCAGGCCCATGGCGCAGGGACAAGCGATCACTAGCACAGCGATCATGCGGATTAGGGCTGTAGTGAATTCGCCCGAGACAGCCATCCAGACAATGAAGGTTAGCAGCGCAATGCCCAGGACGAACGGCACAAAAACAGCCGCCACCCTATCCACCATTCGCTGGATAGGCGCCCGGCTCCCCTGCGCCTGTTCGACCATCTTAATAATTTGGGCCAGGGCCGTATCTTTGCCAACTTTAGTTGCCTCAAAAGTGAGCAACCCCTGTCTATTGATGGTCGCCCCAATGATCTGGTCGCCAGCCACCTTTTTTACCGGCAAGCTCTCCCCCGTGATCATGCTCTCGTCCACCTCAGACCGCCCGTCAATCACCTGGCCGTCCACCGGTATCTTCTCGCCTGGCCGAACAATAATGATCTCCCCGACCACCACCTCCTCGATCGGAATGTCGTATTCAACGCCCTCTCGAAGAATGCGAGCCGTCTTGGCTCTCAGGCCCACTAACTTCTTGATCGCCTCGCTCGTGTGCCCTTTTGCCCGGGCCTCCAATAGCTTACCCAAGACGATTAGTGTGATGATAGTGGCCGACGTCTCGAAGTAGACGTGCATGCCCAAAGCAGTTGAACCCACGGTCAACGCGATAAGGACGGCGATGCTGTAGAAATAGGCCGCCGACGATCCCAGAGCTACCAGCACATCCATGTTTGCGCTGCCATTGCGAAGGCTCTTATAGGCTCCAATATAATAGTCCCGCCCAACGTAGAACTGAACCGGCGTGGCCAGTGCGAAGAATAGCCAGTTAACCCAATTGGCTTGTGCCCACTCACCCAGAAGCCCAAAGTCACGGGCCATGCTAAGAATAAGCAGGGGTGCGGTGAATATCACCCCTACAAGTAGGCGCTTTTCCTGGTGCCGGATCTCCGCTGCCCGGGCGGCCGCTTCCGCATCTTGTAGATCCTCTTCGCCCTCAGCTTCGACCACGTCGTAGCCGGCTCTGCGAACAGCCGCGATGAGCTCAGCACGGCCGGTCACGCCGACAATATACTTTACCGTAGCCTTTTCGCTGGCGTAGTTGACGGTCACTTCCAGAGCGCCATCCACTTTGTTAAGCGCTCTTTCTATGTTGCCGGCGCAGTTGGCACAAGTCATGCCGATCAGTGGCAATTCGATTGTCGCCGTGGGTATTTCATATCCAGCCCGGTGTACTCGATCAATGACCTCCTGGGGCTTGGTCAAGGATGGATCATAGGCCAGCAGTAGCTTCTCGCTGGCGAAGTTAACGGTGGCCCCGGTGACACCGTCAACTTTCTTGGCATTGCGTTCTACCGCAGCCACGCAATTAGCGCAGGTCATGCCCAGAACGGGGAGAGTCAGTTGTTTCTCTTCAGACATGGTATATTCTTCAAATGCTTGGAGCCCAGGGCTCGAATAAAGCGTAGATCTCTTGCTCTATTCGCATAATTAGTTTACAGGTCGAGCTAATTCCGTTGATTCTCTAGGCGTTGGGCGCGTAATTAATTTCCACCATCAGAGATTCAATCTTCTCCCAAGTTGCTGGATCATCCCACTCGACTATGACCTGCCTGCTGTCCATATCGGCTTTGACCCTTTGCACCCCTACCAGGTCGCCGAGCTCCATCTCGATCGTGTGGGTGCAGTGCCCGCAGCTTATATTTTCCACGGTAACGGTTCTGCTTTGCATGATTTCCTTTACTCCTTAATTCATAAACAACGAAAAACTAACGTTATGCCTTTGAGGAAACCTCGAAGACGCTGGTGATCTCCTCCAAGACGCGCGTTCTTTCGTTTGGATCTTCGCCCTGAATGGCCGTGATCACACAGCTATTCAAATGACTGTCCAACATGATGGCGCTGACCTTGTTCATCGCCGCCTGTACGGCTTGAATCTGTCGGATAACATCGATACAGTAGTCATCCTCGTTCACCATTCTCTCGATGCCTTTTACGTGTCCCGCTGCACTGGCCAGCCGGCGGCTTACCGCTGCTTTTGTCGCTTCGTCCATCATAGTTTCCAATCCTTGTTATTAACCCTACCCCCCAGGGGGGGGGTATCGGTATTATATTCAACCCTGTTTTTTTGTCAAGAGGAGCAGGTTTGCTTGTTGTTGTTCGGTAAAAGTGTCACCATCTAATTATTCAGTGAAAATGTCACTGTATGAAAGACAAAGTGACATTGAACAGGAACAAGGGAGCAGGTTTGCCGGGAAGGCTTGCGGTGTATTTAAAGGGCAGTGGGCATAGCCACTGTGCCATATATGAATCCGTTCTTTGCCCTGGTTTCAGTTGTCCACGAAACCCTGAACCCAGGTGCGTTCCGGATCGTGATTGCGAAGATCTACCCCAAAATCGGCCGCCGCTTTAAGCGCCATCAGAACCGATACCCAGCCTGGAAGGACATCATCACGATCGCCTGCTGAAACACCGCTATCGGTCAGTAGAAGATCGGTGCCACCCGCACCATCGTCATCCAATTCGAATGCCGTGACACTCCCGCCGTAGTAGTTGAGGCGGAATAGACGCGGTGAGATTTGATCAATGATCTTACTGTGCCAGCTGATTCCGCCAGGAAAACGAAAGACAATTGTCCCATTTTCCTCACTGGCCGATTCTGCCCAAAATCGTGCCCTTCCCTCATCTGTTGTCAGAAGTCCGAAGACCTCTGCCGGCGGTGATTCTAAATGGAGCCGCCATTTAATTTCAATTCGATCATCTTGTGGCAACAAAATTCCGCATCCTTTCAAACCCCTTCAATGATCAATTGTATCCACAACCCTGTTCAACGATCCTTGATCAAACCAGTCAATACAAACTGCCCGGGCAAAAGAATCGTAAATGGCTAGAAGCTGAAAAACCAAAGATGTGCAACCGGTATACGGCAATCACAGTTGCCAGGCAACTGGCAACTGTTCGAGGGCTATTACTATGAAGGCGACTCGTTTTTACCTTGTAAACCGGAAGACCTTCGGTTTCACCAGTGCCGCGAAGTCGCGGTATGACAACCTGATCAGCTCGGTGTGCGTGCAGGCGTTGAAGGCTATCTTATCACCCTTTGTTAAGCTCTCGTCTACAAGGACATCCATTCCATAAAGATTGCCAAAGGGGGGCATAGCGCCCAATGAGCAATCAGGAAATAGCTCGCTAAACTCGCTTTCATCTGCCAGTGTCACTTTGCCGGCGCCCGAAACTTCCCTGAGCTTGTCGAAGTCGATCCGGTGGTCAGCCGGCAATACGGCCATTACCATCTGGCCATCGAGCTTAACTATAACGCTCTTGGCCAATTCTTTGCCAGGAATGTGTGCCGTAGCGGCTATCTCTTGAGCCGTATAGGCTGGCGAGTGTTCAATCTTTATATATTTGACCCGGTTGGTATCTAGGAATTCGCGTAAACGCTGGGTTGGCATGGCTACCTCCTTGTATAAACAAATTGCTGAACGGGCTACACTAGCCGATATCAGAAAATGAGTACTGCTGGAGCCTGGGCATTAAGCTCACTAGAGCAATCGTACCATAGAATAGAGTGCCAGGTCTATGCTATGCTGGCCACCATTCGGCATATTATTAGGAAGAACATTTAGTAATGACCAATCCCACTTCCCGGACTGAGCTTTTGTTAAGATCGTACAACAACAAGGGCGTTCTTTTTGGACATTATTGCCAATAGACAAACGTGGAAGTGGCGTGTAGAGTTTATGCTACTAAATAGGGTGCAAGGTGCCTGCGTGAAGCCTTTCTCTACAAATCCAGGTTTCCGGGTGCCCCGCAAGTCAGGAATTTACATGTCGTTATCGCTCTTAAGTTCACTGCTTATCTTAATTATCATCGTTAGCGTATTAGTACTCATCCTTATTGAGTACTATCAACTACCTGTGGACAGCTAGCGGAGGCCGAGAGAGACTAAGAGCTAGAAGAAAGCCAAGAAGATTACGGGGCTGTTCACAAAAGAACAGCCCCGTTTTTATTGTATTGACAACTAGTATGGATTCAGGAATAAGGAACGAAAGGAATTAAATGCGCTCTGACCGGATCAAGCGAGGTTATGATCGTGCCCCAGCACGGGCAATGTTGAAGGCTGTCGGATACACGGACGAAGATCTGCGGCGCCCTCTGGTAGGTGTGGCCAACACATGGACCGAGATCGGACCCTGTAACTATCATTTGCGACGGTTGGCGACCAAAGTCAAGGAAGGCATTCGCGCTGGTGGCGGCACACCTATGGAGTTCAACACCGTCTCAATATCTGATGGCATCACCATGGGAACGGAAGGCATGAAAGCGTCGCTTATCAGCCGGGAACTGATCGCCGACTCGATTGAGCTCGTCGCAAGAGGAAACCAGTTTGATGCCCTCGTCGCCCTCTCCGGTTGTGACAAGACCATACCGGGAACGATTATGGCCTTAGCCAGAGTGGACATCCCCGGGCTGATGCTATACGGCGGTTCCATCGCCCCCGGTCGTTTCGATGGCCAAGATGTCACCATTCAAGATGTCTTCGAAGCGGTTGGCGCACATGCCGCTGGTCGCATGACGGCCGAGAAGTTCCAAGCCCTGGAAAACGTCGCTTGTCCGGGCGCGGGCGCCTGTGGTGGACAATTCACGGCCAACACCATGGCTACAGTCAGCGTATTTCTGGGTATCTCGCCAATGGGCAGTGCCAGCGTCCCAGCCATGGATCCGCTAAAGGATCAGGTTGCCTTTGATTCCGGCAAATTGGTAATGGAAATGTTCAGGCGGGACCAAAGCGCACGCGATGTACTGACGCGCGAATCAGTCGAAAACGCCATTGTCTCGGTGGCCGCAACGGGAGGGTCAACAAACGCCGTCCTGCATTTGCTAGCCATCGCCCAAGAAACCGGCCTGCAGCTGTCCATCGAGGAATTTGATCGTATCAGTGCCAGCACGCCGCACCTAGCCGATCTCAAGCCCGGCGGTCGATTCGTAGCCACAGACCTTTACGAGGCGGGAGGCATTCGCCTGGTGGCGCGTCGATTATTGGAAGCCGGTCGTTTACACGGTGACGCAGTCACGGTTACCAATAGGACAATCGGCGAGGAAGCTCTGAAAGCTCGAGAGGCGGTGGGTCAGGAGGTCGTCCGTTCCTTGGATAACCCCCTTTCAGCCAGTGGCGGCCTGGCCGTCCTTAAGGGAAATCTAGCCCCTGATGGGTGCGTGGTGAAGATCGCCGGGCACACGATGCGGCATCACCGCGGTCCGGCCCGCGTTTTTGACTGTGAGGAAGATGCTTTCGCCGCTGTGCAGGATGGCCAGATACAACCCGGGGACGTGGTTGTCATTCGCTATGAAGGGCCTAAAGGTGGCCCCGGTATGCGTGAAATGCTCGGTGTGACAGCGGCCATTGTCGGCGCAGGCTTGGATGACTCGGTGACCTTGCTAACCGATGGCCGTTTCTCAGGAGCCACACACGGTCTGATGGCCGGGCACGTCGCCCCTGAAGCGGCCGCTGGCGGTCCAATCGCTATTGTCAACGATGGCGACACGATTGAGTTCGATGTAGAAGCCCGGCGGCTAGATGTCCTGTTGAGCGAAGAAGAGATCCAGAAACGCCTTGCCCAATGGAAGCCACCTCCGCCTAATTACACATCTGGCGTCATGGCTAAGTACGCACGCCTGGTTTCTTCGGCCGCGCAGGGAGCAATAACCGGATAGCTACTGGCGGTCAGGGTTCTGTAAAAAAGGAGAAGAAAAGATGCTCAAAACCGGCGCAGAAATCTTTTGGGATTGCATGGTGCATGAAGGGGTAGAAGTGGTATTTGGCTACCCCGGTGGGGCGATCATGCCCGTCTACGACGCGATGCTTGATTACCCGGTTCATCATGTCCTTGTACGCCACGAACAGGGGGCGTCGCACATGGCCGATGGCTTTGCCCGCGCCTCCGGGAAGATTGGCGTGGCCTTGGCCACCTCAGGTCCCGGCGCAACCAACCTGGTCACGGGCATCGGTACGGCGATGATGGATTCCTCGCCAATAATATGTGTTACAGGCCAAGTTCCCAGCCATCTTATTGGTGGTGACGCCTTCCAGGAGACCGACGTGACAGGCATTACGCTGCCGATTACGAAACACAATTTCCTGGTCACCAGTGCCGAGGAAGTCGCAGCAGCTGTTCGAGAGGCTTTCTATATTGCTCGTAGCGGCCGGCCGGGGCCGGTTCTCATCGATTTCTGCAAGAACGCCCAGATTGAAAAGGCGGAATTTGATGATCCAACCAATATCGAGATGCCTGGTTACCATCCACCACTTCGCGCCTCCCAAGAGGATTTGGAAAAGACGGTAGAACTTATCGCCCAGGCCAGGCGACCGGTCATATTGGCCGGACATGGTGTGCTTAAGTCGGGAGCCATGGACGAGTTATACTCCTTTGCTGTTAAGACCCAGACACCGGTTGCCAAGACTCTCCTTGGCCTGGGCTGCTTTCCGGCTTCGCACCCGTTGAGTCTGGGTATGATGGGCATGCACGGGGAAGCGTACAGCAACAATGCCATCCAGCAGGCCGATCTTCTCCTTGCTTTTGGCATGCGCTTTGACGATCGAGTCACAGGCAATTTGCGTACATATGCCCCCCGGGCTCGAAAAATCCAAATCGATATCGACCCCTCTGAGATACATAAGAACGTCCGTGTCGACATACCCCTCGTGGGAGATCTGAAAACGGTGTTGGTCGACTTGAACGCACAAGTTCAGCCGGTCGATCACGAGGAGTGGTTGGACACCATCGACGAGTGGCGGGCTGACAGCAATCGGCGAGACATCCTGTCCTGGCCAGACGACGGTCTGCTCTACCCCTCGCACGTCATTCGTGATTTATGGCAGTTCACCGGTGGCGATGCGATTGTCACCACTGACGTTGGCCAGCATCAGATGTGGGCAGCCCAGTACTACCGTATGGACCAGCCTTATCGCTTCATAACCTCTGGCGGCGCGGGCACGATGGGATTCGGATTCCCGGCGGCCATTGGCGCCTGGTTTGCCCATAAAGATCGAGAAATCTGGGCTATAGTTGGCGACGGTGGCTTTCAAATGACTCTGGCCGAACTGGCCACCGCTGCACGCGAGAAAGCCAACGTTAAGATTTGCATCATCAATAATAGCTACCTGGGCATGGTCCGCCAATGGCAGGAGTTTTTCTTTGATAAGCGTTACTCGGCCGTATACCTGGAAAATCCAGATTTCGTCAAGTTGGCCGATGCGTACGGCATTCCCGGCCGATGCGTAACTACTCCGGAGGGATGTGAGGAGGCGCTTCAATTCGCCCACGATACTCCTGGGCCAGTCTTGCTCGAGTTTGTCGTAGAAATGGAAGAGGCTGTCTATCCCATGGTTCCAGCTGGCGCTGACCTTGATGCGATGATCCGCAGGCCCATACGCCGGAAGGAAGTAGCTGGAGAATAACTATCAGAGATTGCCGTCACCGTCGCAGTGCCAGGGATTGGGATAGATCATCACCAATCGCCAGGTGCTCAATTTGGAGGTTTATATGCGTCAAACATTAATAGCTACCATGGAAAACAAACCAGGCGTACTCAACCGTGTCGCGTCGCTCTTTCGTCGCCGTAACTTTAACATTGACTCGTTAAATGTTGGACGGACCGAGGACCCGAATGTCTCACGAATGACCATTGTCGTCGATAGGCGGCATACTGAAGCCCGGATGGTTGAAGCAAATCTTTACAAGTTGGTCAACGTGATCGACGTACAAGACGTGACCAGCCAACCGGCCGTTCTGCGAGAGCTGGCTCTCATAAAGGTGTCGGCGACAGCCGCGAAACGAAGCGAGATCATCAGCTTGGCCGGTGTATTCAAGGCTAAGATCGTTGATGTCAGCCCCGAATCCCTCGTGCTCCAGATTACTACCACCGAGGACAGGATAGATAGTTTGATCGAGTTGCTTCGCCCAAGCGGCATCCTGGAACTTGTACGCACCGGTCACGTGGCCATGATGCGGGGCATGACGGATGGTGTGCGACATACACAAGGTGCAGGACCGCGCCTGGCCAACAATGGCCATAATAATTCCGGCTAGATAGGTGGTTGTAGGATTTTTTTTACCAGACGACAAAGACTCGTCTGCATGAGGTCAAAATCCACGAGAAAAGGAAAGATCAGCACGCGGGCAGATTTACGCCATACAGCACTGATCAGGAGAAACGATGGCAAACATATATTACGACAATGACGCAGACCCGAATCTAGTGCGGGATAAGAAAGTAGCCGTGATTGGCTATGGATCACAAGGGCATGCTCATGCGCTCAACCTGGCTGACAGCGGGGTGGAGGTCACTGTGGGACTCCGCCCGAGCAGCCTGTCTCGAGCTAAAGCCGTTGAAGACGGACTGAAGGTAGACGATGTGGCCGGAGCAGCCTCCTGGGCAGATACAATTATGATCCTGGCCCCGGATACGGAACAGTCTGCCATTTACGAGAAGCATATAGCTCCGCATCTCGCAGCCGGTAAGTCTCTCATGTTCGCCCATGGATTCAACATTCGCTTCGGTACCATTGTGCCGCCGGAGGAAGTGGACGTGAGCTTAATTGCACCCAAAGCGCCCGGCCACCGGGTACGCGAGGTGTTTCTTGCTGGCGGTGGCACGCCCTGCCTGTTGGCGGTGCATCAGGATCCTAGCGGTTTAGCCAAGGCCAATGCCATTTCCTACGCCTATGCCCTTGGCGGCACGCGTGCCGGCGTTATTGAAACAACCTTCGCCGAAGAAACCGAGACAGACCTTTTTGGCGAGCAAGCCGTCCTGTGCGGCGGTGTTTCAGCCTTGGTGAAGGCGGGCTTTGAAACACTGGTCGAGGCCGGCTACCAGCCCGAAATAGCCTATTTCGAATGTCTCCACGAGTTAAAGCTGATCGTGGATCTGTTCTATCGCGGCGGGCTGAGCTATATGCGGTACTCAGTCTCCGACACCGCCGAACATGGCGATTACACAGGTGGACGACGCATCATCACCGAAGAGACGAAGTACGAGATGAGCCAGATGCTAAAGGAAATACAGGACGGAACCTATGCCAGTAAATGGATCGCAGAAAACGAAGCAGGCCGGCCCTGGTTTCGCGAGCAGCGCCGCCAAGAGCAAGATCACATGATCGAGACTGTGGGAGCCGAACTACGCGAGATGATGCCCTTCATTACACCGGTGACGGTTAAACCTGGAGATTGAAAAGAGACATGAAATCAGGTATCAAAATCATGCGTGAGAATCTATCTACCGGTTACTTAACAATGGTCACGCTGGGGGAGATCGATGAGTAGCAACTATATTACTATCTTCGATACCACACTACGCGATGGGGAACAATCTCCAGGCGCTACCTTGACTTCGAGTGAGAAGTTAGAAATAGCTCGAGCACTGGCCCAAATGGGCGTGGATGTGCTGGAAGCTGGCTTCCCGGCCGCCTCCCCTGACGACCTGGAAGGCGTACGGCGGATAGCCCTTGAGGTCGGGAACATACCTGGTCCGTCGGGTTCGCCGCCAATCATCTGCGGATTGGCCCGCGCCGTAGAGGGCGATATTGACAAGGCTTGGGAAGCTGTTGCTCACGCTGCCCGGCCACGCATCCACACATTTCTGGCCACCTCGCCTATCCACATGAAACATAAGTTGCACCTGGACCCTGAGGAAGTGGTTGAGCAAGTACGCAATATGGTCGCCTATGCCAAGGGATATTGCCAAGATATCGAATTCTCGCCAGAGGATGCTGGTCGCAGCGATCCTGAATTCCTTTACCTGGTCCTGAGAGAGGCGATCACAGGCTAGCGCGACGACTGTAAACATCCCGCATACCGCGGAATAAACCACACCGGGGGAATTTGGCGGTCTGGTTTCTGGCATTATCGACAACACGCCGGGGATAGCTGATGTCATCGTCTCGGTTCATTGCCACGATGACCTGGGCCTGGCGACGGCCAACACATTGGCCGGACTGCAGGCCGGGGCTCGGCAGGTAGAGGTGACAATAAATGGGATTGGCGAGCGCGCGGGCAACACATCCCTGGAGGAAGTGGTAATGACCCTCTATACGCGCAGTTCTGCCTTTCGACTAGAGACGGGCATAGACACTACCCAGATCACACGCATTAGCCGACTGGTATCCCAGTACACGGGCATTGCAGTGCAGCCTAATAAGGCCATCGTCGGGGCTAACGCCTTCGCCCACGAGGCAGGAATTCACCAGGACGGCATGCTGAAGCACCACGACACTTACGAGATTATGCAACCGGAAACGGTAGGGCTACAAAAGTCGTCATTGGTGTTGGGAAAGCACTCGGGTCGCCATGCGTTCATGGTTCGCCTGACAGAGATGGGATATGACTTGAGCCAGGACGACCTCAACGAAGGGTTTGCCCGTTTCAAAGTGCTAGCAGATAAGAAGAAGACCATCACCGACGCTGACCTGGCGGCACTGATCACCGACCTGCTCTACCAATCCCTCGAGATCTATGTTTTGGAGGGGCTACAAGTGGCCTGTGGCACCATGGGCTTGCCCACGGCAACTGTACGGATCACCGGACCCGATGGGCGGCAGTTTGTCCAGGCGGCCATCGGCACCGGTCCCGTAGATGCCACATTCAAGGCTATTGACGCCATCATCCAGGCGCCGAACACGTTGTTGGAATTTGCCGTTCACTCGGTGACGGAGGGTATTGATGCGATCGGCGAAGTCACGGTACGGATAGAGGCGGAGAACGGTTCCCGGCATGAGCGTACCTCGCCTCAGACCGGTCGCCGGCAACCCCGGACCTTCGGCGGACATGGTGCAGATACCGACATCATCGTCGCCAGCGGGAAGGCTTATCTAACAGCCCTGAATAAGCTGCTGATAGCCAGCGGCCGAACAGGTGGACCGGAGAATTCGGCCGAGGTAACAACAAATTCATCCGCGTAGTCGCACGTGGAGCGCGCCGGCTGCGTTCTCCGAATTTAAACCCGCAGCCTGACAGCCAGATACATAATTATGGAACGACTAGCATATGAATAAGCCAAAAACCCTCATGGACAAGATATGGGATGCCCACGTCGTCGTCAGCGGCCCGGACACCCCGACAATACTCTACATTGACATGCACCTGCTTCACGAGGTCACATCGCCCCAGGCCTTTGACGGACTGCGTGCCAAGGGGCATAAAGTACATCGCCCCGATCGCAGCCTTGCAACCATGGACCACTCCACGCCTACCAAAGCGCTTTCGCTGCAGATAGCCGACGCGCTGGCTGCTGCGCAGCTACGTCGTTTGCAAGAAAATTGCCAAGAGTTCGGGATCCAGCTGTACGATATTGACAGCCCTCTGCGGGGTGTCGTGCATGTGGTTGGACCGGAACTAGGCTGGACTCAGCCGGGCATGACCCTTGTCTGTGGTGACAGCCACACCTCAACCCACGGCGCGCTGGGAGCCTTAGCCTTTGGTATCGGTACCAGTGAAGTAGAACACGTCTTGGCGACCCAGTGTTTGTTGCAGTACCGGCCACGGACATTCCGGGTCGAGTTTGCCGGGAGAATGGGAAAAGGTGTTACCGCTAAAGACATGATCCTGGCCCTAATCGCCAAAATCGGCGTTGGTGGTGGTACCGGGTACGTGTTTGAATTCACCGGTTCGGCTGTGCGATCCTTGTCGATGGAGGCCCGGATGACCCTGTGCAATATGTCCATTGAAGGCGGTGCCCGGGCCGGGATGGTCTCTCCGGATGACACAACATTTGAATACGTGGCAGGTCGTCAATTCGCCCCTAAGGGAAAGGCCTGGGAAGAGTCGCTCACCTATTGGAGGACGTTACCTACTGACGCGGGCGCCGAGTTTGCCCGGTCGGTGACGATTCATTTGGACGACCTGGAGCCTATGATCACCTTTGGCACGAATCCAGGGATGGGGATTCCCATCACCAAGCCATTGCCCGACCCGGCTGATGAGGCGATCCCGGGCCGGCGCAGAGCCCTCGAAAAGGCTATGAACTACATGGGGTTGCAACCCGGCCGGCCACTGCTTGGTCACAAGATAGACGTGGCTTTTCTAGGCAGTTGCTCAAACGCACGCATATCGGATTTACGCCAGGCCGCAAAGCTGATAGAGGGACGTAAAGTGGCTGAGAACGTACATATGTTAGTCGTGCCTGGCTCGGAGAGTGTTCGGCGTCAGGCTGAAGCTGAAGGCCTGGACCGTATCTTCCGAGAAGCTGGAGCCGATTGGCGTTTTTCCGGCTGTTCAATGTGTATTGCCATGAATGGCGACCAACTTGAACCGGGCCAGTACGCCGTGAGTACAAGTAATCGAAACTTTGAAGGCAGGCAGGGAAAAGGGGGGCGTACACTTCTCGCAAGTCCGTTGACAGCCGCCGCATCCGCCATCAACGGATATGTGACAGACCCTCGGACTTTAATGGATTAACCGTATTGCGCATCGGCCGATTTCGGACTCCGTACTTTTTATGGAAATAGACAATGGAACCATTCATCCAGTTAACATCTAGCCTACTTCCACTGCCATTTCAGGACGTGGACACAGACCAGATCATCCCAGCTAGTTATCTGAAAGCCATCACCAAGAATGGGCTGGCGGAAGGTCTGTTTGCTTCTTGGAGCCACCGACCTGATGGCGGTCTGCGCTCAGACTTTCCACTGAACCAGACCAAGTTCCAAGGGGCGCAGATATTGCTCGTTGGAGACAATTTCGGTTGTGGTTCGTCACGCGAACATGCCGCCTGGGCATTGCTGGGTCGCGGCTTTCGCGCCGTTATCAGCACATCCTTTGCCGACATCTTTCATAACAATGCCCTGAAGAATGGGCTGCTTCCAGTAACCTTGGACAAAACGACCGTTCATGAGCTTTTCAGCATGGTCGAACAAGATCCTGCCACCAGTGTTACCATCCAACTCGCCGAACAGTCGCTGCTCCTGCCAGATGGCCGTCGGGCTAGTTTTCCCATCGACGCGTTCAGTAAGAGCTGTCTTCTTCAAGGCCTGGATCAGTTGGGATATCTTCTCCAACATGAGAGAACGATCGCGGCTTTTGAACGGGACCATGAAATGAAAAATGTGAAGTAAGAAATGTGCCTGGGCAGCGGATTTAGTTGGCCATTAAAGATTAACACACCTTCAGTACCGGCTAACGAACATTGATTCGGAAGGAATCGAAACATGAGTAACTCAGTTCAGATATACGACACTACGCTACGGGACGGTTCCCAAAGGGAGGGTATAGCCCTCTCGCTCAACGACAAGCTCAGGATTGCCAGGCGACTAGATGAGTTCGGTGTCCACTACATCGAAGGTGGTTGGCCTGGCTCCAATCCAAAGGACGCCGAGTTCTTCAAGGCTATACGGCACAATGCTTTCAAGCAGGCGAAGCTCGCCGCATTCGGAGCCACGCGTAGGAAGAACACCACTCCCGAGGCAGACGCCAACATTCAGGCACTATTGGCTGCAGAGACCCCGGTCGTGACGGTCGTCGGCAAGAGTTGGGATCTGCACGTCCGCGACGTGCTTGAAACAGATCTGGAAGAGAATCTGGCAATGATCGGCGAGAGTGTTTCCTATATCAAATCACGGGGCAAGGAAGTTATCTATGATGCTGAGCACTTCTTCGACGGCTACAAAGCTAACCCGAATTACGCAATAATGACCCTGCAGGTGGCGGCCGCCAATGGGGCAGATGTCGTCGTTGTTTGCGATACGAATGGTGGCTGCCTGCCTTGGGAAATCAGCCGAATAATAGAAAACGTCAAGGAAGAATTGGATGCACCCCTGGGCATACACGCCCACGACGACGGCGGCTGCGGTGTCGCCAATACCCTGGCAGCCGTCAAGGCTGGCGCCCTTCATGTCCAGGGCACGGTCAACGGCTACGGAGAACGGGTAGGCAACGCCAATTTGTGCACGATTATCCCAGATCTGCAGCTCAAGATGGGAAAGCGTTGCGTTCCGGATGATAACCTGGTTCATCTGACAGATCTGTCTCGTTATGTGGCCGAGGTTGTCAACCTGGCCCATGGTACCCATGAACCTTTCGTCGGCGCCAGCGCTTTCGCCCACAAGGGAGGCATCCATGTAGCGGCCATGCGCAAAAACAAGGCAAGCTACCAACATGTAAATCCAGAATCGATTGGCAACAAGCAGCGGACGGTAATCTCAGAGTTGTCCGGCCGGGGCAATGTATTGGACAAGGCGGTCGAATACGGCGTAGACACAGACAGCGAACAAGCGCGGAAGGTATTACAGCAGATTAAAGACCTGGAAGCGCAAGGCTTTGCTTTTGAGAGCGCTGAGGCTTCAGTTAACCTGATGTTGCACAGACTGCAGCCCGGCTATGAACCGCCATTTGAGCTATTAGATCTCACAGTTCTCGTCCAGCACCGTGAGGAACGAGGCGTGTGTGCCGATGCTACGGTTAAAGTCCGGGTCGGAGATCAGATTCTGCACACGGCCGCCGAGGGCAATGGACCTGTCAATGCGCTCGACGCCGCTCTACGCAAAGCATTGTTGGATGTTTTCCCGTCCTTATCAAGCGTGCGCCTGGCTGACTATAAGGTGCGCATCCTTGACAGTCAGAACGGTACTGGTGCTACGGTTCGCGTGCTTATTGACTCCGAGCAAGGGACGCACCACTGGAGCACGGTTGGGGCCAGCAGCAACATCATTGAAGCAAGCTGGCAGGCCCTAGCCGACAGCATCGAATATTTCCTACTGAACGGAAATATTGGCGATTAACCCGAACAGGTAATGCACTCTATCATATCGATCGGAGGATTAAGTTTTAGCCTGAGAGCATGTCTATGAACTATCGGGCCACCCCGTGGAAGATAAATTGTTTAAGCAATGATTCTTTTGTATTCATTACCGGAACAGTGCCCCTTCTAATGGGTGCACAGGTGAGATGAGAGGCAAGTTCAAGAAGTTAGCACCATGGAAGCACAAATAGCTGCCTTGGCAGGCGATGGCATCGGCCCGGAAGTCATGAACGCAGCCGTGTTCGTATTGGAGAGCGTTGCCCGTCGGTACGAACATATTTTTCACACGGAGACACAAATTATCGGCGGCTGCGCAATCGACGCGATTGGCACTGCATTGCCAGGAAAGACGTTACAGGCTTGTTTTAATGCGGACGCAATTCTTCTCGGAGCGGTGGGTGGTCCAAAGTGGGATGATCCTACCTCAGATGAGCGGCCGGAAAAGGGGTTGCTGGATCTACGCAAAGCCCTAGGCTTGTTCGCCAACCTGCGGCCAGTGAAACCACACCCTGCCCTGAGAGATGCCTCTCCGCTGCGACCTGAGCTCCTTGACGGGGTTGACCTTTTGGTGGTTCGCGAGTTAACCGGTGGGATCTATTTCGGAGTTCCTCGCGAACGACGCCAGGTGAACGGCGAGATCCAAGCCGTGGATACCATGGTCTACAGCCAAAGCGAGATCCGCCGTGTAGCCATTATGGCTTTTGAATCCGGACGCGCGCGCCGGCACAAGGTTACCTCGGTAGATAAGGCAAATGTACTCGAGTGCTCCCGCCTTTGGCGGCAAACCGTCGCGGAAGTCGCTCTAGATTACCCTGACGTGTCGCTGGAGCATCTGCTGGTGGATGCGGCGGCCATGCATTTAATGACCCGACCGGCCACTTTTGATGTGATCGTTACGGCAAATCTCTTTGGAGATATCCTGACCGACGAAGCATCGGTGCTCTATGGATCTATGGGTAACCTCCCATCCGCTTCACTGGGCGAGGATCTGAACCGTCACGGTTACCCGCGAGGACTTTACGAGCCTATTCACGGATCTGCCCCCGACATAACCGGGCGCGGCATCGCCAATCCTGTAGGAGTAATTTTGTCTCTGGCGATGCTTTTACGCCACTCGCTTGGTCTAGAGGTGGAGGCCACTTCCGTCGAAAACGCAGTCGCCAAGACGTTTAATGACGGTCATCGCACTTCAGATCTGGTCCGCGGTGGCCAGAAATCCCTGTCGACCAGCGAAATAGCGGACGTTATTGAGGCTAATCTTTCGTGAGCGTGCGGGGAGCGTTCGAGGCAATAACCTGTCACCCCGCCGCTGAGCCGTTTACTCCAGCCGCATTTATGAAGCAGACTTCATGAGCTTCGGAAATACACACGAATGAAGATTCAAAGATTTTGGTGCACTGAGGTTCTAGATCAAAAGCCAAACCACAAATCCCACCCGGCTACTCGTTTCGGCCACGCCAGCAATTCCTGAAGGAGAAGATATGAACGGCCGACAAGACATCTAACAGAACCGCCCCGGTAATGGCGAGCAACTATCACCACAACCAGTGCGCAGACCGCAAACGCCTATAACGGCAGATTATGCGTGGGTAGACGGTAACCTGGTTGCTTTTGAAGACGCGACGGTCCACTTTCTCAACCCGACGCTTCATTATGGACCGGGAGTGTTCGAGGGAATTCGCTGCTATAACACTCCCTGCGGACCGGCCGTCTTCCGTCTACAGGAACATTTGGAGCGATTTCTAAAGTCGGCAAGCGTATTGGGTGTAGGAGAACTCCTCTATAACGCAGAAGAATTGCGCGACGCCGTATGCAGGCTGATCCGCATTAATAACTTTACCGAATGCTACATTCGCCCCGCACTGTTCTTTGAAGGACCCTTGAGCTTGAATTTAGATGACTACCGTCCAGTGGTTGGCATCGCTGCCTGGGAGTGGAACGATTATTTGGGACAAGAAGCTTTGGCCAATGGAATCCGGGTAATGGTCTCCTCGATCACACGCATGCATCCCAACGCCAGCATGACTAAAGCCAAGATCAATGGCCAATACGTCAATTCGATCCTGGCAAAGACAATGGCGGCGCGAGCCGGTTTCGACGAAGCCATCATGCTGGACCCTGAAGGATATGTGGCAGAGGCCACCGGGGAGAATCTGCTACTGGTTCGAGACAATTCGATCTGCACCGCACCACGAGCATCGATCTTGGAGGGCATCACCCGCGATTCGATAATAACCCTGGCTCGGGCCGCCGGCTATACGGTCGTCGAGGAGCGCATTTCTCGGGATCAATTATACATTGCCGACGAGGTGTTAATATGTGGCACGGCCGCGGAAGTAGTTGCCGTGCGAGAGATCGATTACCGTAAGGTCGGCTCCGGTGAAGTTGGTCCTGTTACAAGCCAGCTACAGAGGCTGTTTAGCGATTCCGTAAATGGCCTAAACCAACGATCACCTGTTTGGCTTGATTACATGGTCTTAGAACCTGTAATTTAGGGATCTGTTATAATATGTTTGGGGTGGCGATAGACCTATTATCTGTCCGATTCAGGCATCGCTCCTGGCGATGTCGTACGAATCGACCCCCGGTCGCAATATCCAAAGCTTGAGCGCCAATTGTAGAGCCAACCGAGAGTCAGACTGATTCAAGTCCTGACCAGTCATCTCTTGGATCCGCTCCAGGCGATACAAGAGGGTGTTGCGATGGATGAAGAGAGCATCAGCCGCCTGGCTAACGTTACCATGATGTTCAAAGTAAGCGCTAATCGTCTCGAGCAAGCTGCTGCGATGTTCCCTGTCGTACTTATCCAGGGGGCCGATGATAAGATCGCAGAAGCGTCGTAGTGCCGGTGACTGCTCTAGCTGAGCCAGCGACTCATTGATACCCAGCCTATCAAACTTAAATACGGTATTCATCTGCAGCCGTTGGGCTAACTGCATTGCCAGTACTGCCTGCTGGTGAACAACCGGCCACTCTGCCAGTGTATTCGCCGGACCGCTCAGGCCACAGAGGAGGCGAACATCAGGAAACTCAGCCCGAAGAAGCTCCTGTACGCGGTGTGCTAGTTCGACAGCTGAATTCATTTCCTCATCTAATTCAGGCAGGGCGAGGAATACACAAAGGTAATCGTCGGCATATGTGTGAGTCAGAGCCGGCCAATCGTTTCCGGAGAGCAGCCAGTTAATGGGCGTTTCCAGGCGACGTAGTGAAGGATGGTTCTCGCCATCCCAGCTAAAAGTCATGATTGCATGCCGGCGGTTGGTGTCGTGCCCAAGCCGGCTAGCAAGTCGCTGGATCTCCGGTTGGGTCAGCTTACCGGCCAAGAGCCCTTCGAGGAAGTTGCCCCTCAAGGTCTTCTTTGTCTCGCTGACAGCTTTGACCTTGGCCATTTCCAGAGAGCATGCCGCTGCTCCGTGCTCGGCAGTCAGAGAGTCTAACAGATCGAGTTCGTCGGGTCTCCCGACTACAGAGACAAACCCTCTAGCTCGGTCGCCTGAAATGATTGGACTGAGCAAGCGGGCCATCTGAGAGTCACCCATGGGAAGTAGCTGCTGCCATTGACTCTGCCGCAGGTTTGCCACCGCCTTGCGATCGCGCAGGGCTTTAGGGAGTGTCTCCTGCCGGCTGAGGACAGCTCGCAGCTCCACTTCGTCAACATCGCTGGTGGGCGGAATGGTCAAGGCTTTAATTTCCAGCCGCTTGTCCTGAACGGTGACTATCTTGCCGGTCAACCTGGACATGATCTCGGTCATCGCCGTCAAGCCCTGTCCATCGCGCGACATCTCCGTGAGCCGGAGATAGAGTTGCATGCCACGCTCTCTGATCTGTTTCTGCCGATCCACCAACAAACCGGAGATATCCTGAAGCGCCTCTCGCAACGAGACATCACCAAAAACGACCAGGATGGGTAAGCCACATCCAGCCGCAGCTTGGATTACATCGGTCGACACTGGATTGAATACCAGCAGGGCCGCGACGGAATTGTCGGCCAGAACCCCCAGCCCCTCGGCAAGCGTTTTATCGTCAACTTGAGCCTGCAACCCATGCGGCAAGATGACGATGTCGCCAGCCCGCACCTGGTCTTTTAGTTTAGAGAACTCCGTGAGAACTGAGGTCCAACTGACTTGGCGGCCGACGTGTTCACCGCCCACTACTTTTGTGCTTAACGGCAGCACCAGGCGGAGTACGTTGTCTAGTGTTACTTCCTTGGCGTAGGATTGTTCCATGGTTGATCGATAAGTATAATGCAGAGTGAGTGGCCGTGCAGGTTCAGGTACGCCTGCGGGGCAGACACATTAGGCCTGTCACAGTCTAATTCTCTAACCATTCAGAATTGGAAGGCTTGCTGGCAGGCACTGCTAGACACCAGCTCGCCTGATAACTTCTCCTGGACGACACATCGTCACCTTTCTAACGATGAATAATAGGTTACACTCATCAAAATCCTGGTCTCAGCGATATTGTGTAGTTTGCTCGGAATGGCTGTTGCCTATTTTCTATACTGATTTTGTCTAGTTACGACTTGCCAAAGGCGCTCGATTAGCCCACTTTATACAAGTCGTAGAGCATAGGGGCAACATGCCCACCGCCTGCTCTGAGTGCACAAGACTCAACACGGCGCTGGATTTGGGTGGCCGGACATCCACGCTGATCGAAAAGACTTGTGTTTCTCTTTCATGGCCATTCTGACAACATTGCTAAACATGCGGATGCGAAGGCCCAACCCTATCTATTATCTACCATCCTATATCCTCTGATCATTATTATTGGAGTACCTTTGAACTCTGATATCTCGGTTCCAAAACAAGCTCCACCCGGCCGCGTTGCCTTCTGGGTAACGCTCTTTCGGGGTGTCCTGGCCGCCCTCCTTGGCCTGGCACTCATTCTGCAGCCTGACAAAACCCGGCCGATACTGGTCAACTTCATGGGAATGTTCTGGCTGGCAAGCGGCATAATGAGCTTGCGATGGGGAGCCTCGGGTCAACGAGCCAGGCGACGATCCATTGTCGCCGGAGCCATAGGCATAGTTGGTGGATTACTCGTTCTGTCACGCGAAATCACTCGCGGTGTCATACGTGAGAGCATGGTGCTCTATATATTTGGGGGGATCATCATCCTGACAGGGTTGATCCATGTCTTCGGTGGTTTTAGAGTTGGCGAAGATGCCATTCGTCAATGGTCCTGGACAAGTTTTCTGCTGGGAGTTTTTGAGATAATGCTGGGAGTACTGCTGTTAATTTCTTCGCCAACAGAACTCAGGCCTGGGGTTTTTATCGCTGCTACTATCTGGGCCTTTATCGGCGCCTTCATGTTAATAAGCGACGCCTTGCGCCAGCGAACCCGCATACGCCGCCATCCTCAATCGAAATAAGCTAAAAATCCGCCATCCGATCACAATGTCACCTTGTCGCCAAGGCAGGTTCCAAATTACAGGTAGCCTGATGCATGTCCCGCGGCCGTCAGCTCCTCACGGAACTAAGGAGGTGTCTAACTGCTGGAGCTTCTGCACGTCCCGGTCTAATACTGTGACCCGTGAGCCTAATCCAAGAAAAGCCCTGGCGGCATTAAAACCAAGCACACCGCCCCCGATAATAACGATCGCTGCTGGAGGTACACCGGGAATACCGCTTAGCAAGGTTCCTCTCCCGCCATTGGTGTTCATCAATAACTGCCCGGCGACGATGGGAGCCAAACGACCGGCCAGCTCACTCAGAGGCACAAGCACGGGCAGTACCCCATCCTCTTCCTGGATTGTTTCGTAAGCCACAGCTGTTATCTCTTGCCCGGTGCACTTCGAGCAAATCGGGCGACGATACTGACAGGTGCAGAAACGAGAAAATTGTCTGGCCATAACGGAAATGCTTATGCTCCCCAGCTTCCGGCCGGGTAACCTTGGTCACCACATCCGACCGGCCATAGGCCTCCGCGGCCGTGTAGACGATCTGGGTACCTGCCCGGCGGTAGTGATCGTCGGTGAATCCCGCGCTCTGCCCGGCGCCCCGCTCAACCTATACCATGTGCCTTGCCTGGACAAGGGCCAACGCCCCTGCCGGCGTCAAGCCAACGCGCATCTCCAGATCGCGTACTTCTTTGGGAACTCCAAACTCCATAATATTATCCCCCAATGTCTTTGCTTTGTTTTCTTCTTTTTGTACGTCACCACAGCATTAGCACGATCTATCTGCTACGCGAGTGTTACCCGTCACCTCTCCCCAGGCTTCGCAAATAGATGATGGCCAAAACGAACATGATGGTGACAATGACCGCCGAAACGACACAATAGCGACAGATGGCCTCGATGACGAAAAGTTCCAGAGCCGTCAATCCAAGACTGAACAGAAAGGCTAGACCGGTTAAGGCGACCATCAACTCGGGGAGATTCTCGTCAAGCCAGAGCCACCAGTCTGCCAACCAAGCCACTAAGAAGATCGCCACATAACCAGCCAGCCCGATCAGGGCTACCGGGATCGGACCAATCGACGAATAGGGGGCATCAGGACCGCTAACCTGACCACAATCGTCCCATCCGCTGGCGGTACAGGCGTTGATTAGATTTCCGTTATGGAACAGAAGCAAGAAGAAAGCCACCATCATCCCTGGCACGGCCAGTAGTTGGATCACACGGATAGGCCAATCTTCTGGCAATCTTTCAGATCTCATTGGCTTAAACTCAGTATGCTGTTGATTCTCTGCTGGAAGGTAGCCAGGGGAGCGTTCCCTCGCAAAAGCTGGTCGTTGATAAAGAATGTTGGCGTCGACTGGACTCCTGCACGGGATGCGGCCCGTACGTTCGAAGAGATAATATCGTTGTACTTTCGGCCACTGATACAGGTGTTGAAGGTCTCCATGTTCAGCTCCAGTTCCTCAGCTGCCTGGCGGAAACCATCGGCTGATAACGCCTGAGGTTCATCCTGAATCTCAAACATCCTCTCGTGAAACTCGAAGAATTTATCTTGTTCAGCAGCGCACATAGACGCCTCGGCCGCAGGAGTGGTTTGTGCACCCAAAGCGTAAGGAAATGCGATCCATTGAACCTGGCCCTGCCTTACGTACAGATCCTCCAACAATGGCGCTGTGTCAAGGTTGAAATTCCGACAATGACCGCATCCATAATCGGAAACCTCGACGATCGTAACCGGGGCATCAGGCGACCCTTTAGTAACGCATCTATCAGGATTCTCCCGACAATATTCAGCCAGCGGTTGCACCTGCTCGACCGTATCCTGATCCTGCACTGACAAGAATAACAGGTAAAAAAGACCTCCAACTATTAAAACGGCCGCCACAACACCGCCAATTAGCATCCAATTGGTTCCTTTCTGCTCTCGCCTGGCGCGCCGTGAGACTCTTGCTTTCTTAGCCATAATTCTCCCGAATTTGCTGGATTACCCGATCACATGATCTGTTAGGCACCAGTTTACACAATTGTTGCTCTGAGGCATGTGTCTAATGTAACGATTGGAAGTTGACATCTGTCATAAACCGCATGAACCCCCAGATCGTTCCAGAACTTAGCTGGTTCACATCAGGAAGAATGTCATCGTTAATAGGTGATATTCGCCACAAGCAACCTGTGTTCAACTTCGGCTAAACTATAGATTGAGCCAGAATGACTGGGGCGACCGCCACTGGTCTCCGGCAAGGCGATAAAAATGTTAACAGTACGCAACCTCATGTCACCCAAACCCGAGACCGTAAAACGGGACACCCTGCTGCGGACCGTGATAGACCTCATGAAGGTCTCCTGCTGCCGTCAGCTTCCAGTTGTGGACGACACCGGTCGTGTTTTGGGTATTGTCACCGACCGCGACCTGCGACTGGCGGTGCAATCCCCTTTGATCATGCGCGACAGTTGGCAGGAGGAGACTTTGCTCAATAAAGTCACAGCTGAGAACTGCATGACCCCGAACCCCATAACCGTCAGATCCGATTTACCCGCTTATCGGGCAGCCGAAATCCTAGGCACGTATAAATTTGGCGCTTTGCCCGTCATTGATGATGGCGAATTGGTTGGAATAATCACCGTTACCGACTTTCTCGATCGCTTTGCGGCTCAGCAACCAAATACCAAAGCGATCGCCTGATGCCCCGTTTCGCCAATTTATGACTCCTCAACGATTTCGTAGCTGTGCTCGATGATCGCCGACTTGCCGAGCATCGCCTGCACAGAACAATATTTACTGTCCGAGAGCGCGATTGCCTGCTCAATAGCAGACGGCTTCAGATTATGGCCTCGAATGATGTGCTTCACAGTGATATTCGTAAAGACACGCGGGTGATCTTCAGCGCGCCTGGCCTCTAGCTCGATCTCGAAGCCGGTCACCTCTTGTCGCTTCTTGCGAAGGATAGAGACGACATCCACAAATGTGCAGCCCCCCAGTGCGATGAGTATCATTTGCATAGGGCTGACCCCCTCTCCGCCTTCTTTGGTGTAAGGGCTCGCGACCATCTTGACCGACGACCCTCCATCAGCCGAACCCAAAAAGGTCATACCCTCATCCATAATCACTTTGGCTTTCACTCGTTTTCTCCTTGAATCGACCGGCTTCCCAACGGCAACTGGTCGCCAACTTTCGTAGGTTAAGACATGGGGTTGTTCTACAATGGCGGTTCCAAAATACGGCAACAATTGGCCTCGAGCACCGGGGCGGAAGGCACGCTTCCGCTTTCAACACCTATCAGGTGAAGGCGCCGCATTCAGCTATAAAGCCACAGTTAGGGCATTGCAGACGGAACAGAGTATCATATTCCAGGTCTCCTAGATAGCACTTTGGGCAAGGCCCGCCGTCCATCGCCCGAGGCGTCACTTCCTCGCCTGCATACCCTGTTTTCCACCACCTGTTCACATTTGAACGGTGCTGATTCATACCGCTGGAGATTGATCTAGCCATAGTCGAAAGTTCGGCCTATCTGCGAAGTCCTGGAACTCTGAACGCGATCTCACTATCCATTTCTTTATTACCCTAAACATGTAATGCGGGGGAATGAATACCTTAATCATTGGCAAGTTGTCAAATTACCTGATTCTTCTAGTCACTATTTCAATAATGCGACCTGGGACCTTTCCTCCTCAGTTAACTATGTCGACTCTACCAGGACTACCTTTTCACCTTCCAGCTTTAGCGACGGTGATCGCTCCGCTAGTGCCTCAAGAAACTCACCTTTACGTTCTGGTGAGATATAGGTGCCGCCGGTCGAGCCCTTGTGCCGTATATACAACCTGTCCATCGACAGGGCGGCGCTTGACCAAGCCTTACGCGATGGAACTACTTCCTCGATATCTTCATACTGAATCGTCCATCTGAATGGACCGGTCCGGACGACCAGGTTGTCGCTCTTCAATGTGTAGGCAGTGGAACGCAATATCGAAAGACAAAAGATGGCGATGCCGATCCACAAAACCTCCTGAACCAGGAAAGAGACAATCGATAACGACAGGGTGGCGGCATAGATTGCTCCTGCGATCGAGACCAGAATAACCAGCCAAAGTATCGCCACCAACCATGCATCGCGTTTAGAGGGAAAGATAAGATCTTCCGTACCAGAGTCAATTTTGTTGGTCCTGTCATCCATCATAGTGATTCTCACTCACAAAAAGTATATCTGCCGGCTGGTGGTCTCTAATCCTCTCTCATCTCGACCGCCACAACCAACTCCCCACTCGTTTCAAAGATGAGGGAAATAAATACGCTACCCCCGGCTTCAAAGTTGTATTGCTTATTCAGGCACATTATATGCAAACCGCCAACCTCAAGAGAGACGCTGTCTGAAGCCGGGATCTCGATCTCCATGACATGCCGCATACTCGCAACGCCCTGTTCGTCGATCTGTGTTTCATGGATTTGAGTCGAACCACAGGCCATGGTATTTGCGCTAACAAGCCTGTCAGCCACACTTCCTTCATTGTGAATATCCATGTAGAAGGCAGCATTTGTCGTCGAACTAGGTGGAATCCGGCCCCAAGCGCCGGTTACAATGATCTCTGGTTCCGATGGGCCGCAGGAGACGATACTCAGCCCAATCACCAGCAGCAGGAATTCCAAAATCAGTTTTTTCACAAGGACACCTGCATAGCCTTTGCCCTGCGTATCAGTGGTCGAATACCTACCAGTAGAGAGCTCTCTAGGAAAGCCGCTATTCCTGAACCAACTGTCGCAAATCAGCGCTAATATTTTCCCCTGGTGTGTTGAAAGAGTAGATCATCCTGAGAAAGCCATCCTTGTCCACGACGAAGACTGAAGCGGTATGGTTTACCAGATAATCTGTCTCAGCTTCACTCGCTTGCTTTTCGGAATAAACGCCGTAGGCTTCGGTTACTGTCGCTATCTCCTCGATGCTTCCTGCTAACCCCAGGTAAGATGGATCAAAATGACCCATGTACTCCGCAAGTATGTCTGGGGTGTCCCGCTCAGGATCGACCGTTATCATAATCACCTGAACCTGATCCTTCTCTTCGTCTGTTAACTCTCCAGTCGCTATGGCCAATTGAGCCAGTGTTGCCGGGCATACGTCTGGGCAATATGTATAACCGAAATAGAGCAGCACAACTTGTCCCTTAAAATCACTGAGATCTACCAGTTCTCCGGAGTGTGCGGTCAAGGTGAAATCAACTGCCAGGTTAGGAGATTCGATAACATTTCCATAGAAGGAATTTCGCTCAGAAGTGTCAGAATCCGATGCGATCTGAATGATAAGCCATCCAATAGCAAGACCAAGTATAAATCCGCCCACTATCAGGAATGGGAACAGGCTTCTCCTCTTTTTAGCAACCGTCTGCTCGATGCTGTCTTTATCGGTCGTCTCAGGCATTTCAATAATCCAAGATTGTATCTATGTGCTCCTTAAAAACCCTATTAATGATTGTCTTGATATCGCCGCCTGTCAATCCTGAGCGTCATGACATAGGCCATCAACGATACGTGATAAGTAGCACAATTGGAGGTATTACGCCGAACCTATTGAGATTAGTTAAAGATAAACCAGGGTCTCTCCGCATAGCCAGGTTATTGCACTACCTATCATATGCCGGATCGACCTGATGAAGGACACCTTCTTGTGTCCAATGGTCAATCAACATATCTTTATTGGCGACTGGTTAAGACAAAAAATTCAAATGCTCTCTGACACCATTTTAGCAGGGGCGCGAGGGCACGTCCTCCTGTCTCTAATTCTGTCAGAAGAGTTTCCCTCACAGAGGAGAAAGAAATGAGTGAAAATGAAACCCAGAATGGCGGCAACAATGCCCGTCTGTTGATCATTGGACTGGTTGCCGTCGCCGTAGTCCTGGGACTGGCCCTTGTTTCGCTTACGATCGTGCGCTCCTCGGCCGTGGACACCGAACCGGAGAAAGTAAACGTCCTGGCCGACAGCAAGGATGAGTGTGTTGTCTGCCACAGCAGAACCACGCCTGGCATAGTGGACCAATACGGCCACAGCACCATGGCTGCTGCCGAAGTCTCGTGCCAGGATTGTCACGAAGTGGATGAGGATTACCCAGGCGCCACTGAGCACGAGGACACATTCGTTCTCGCCTCGCCATCCACGGCCATGTGCGAAAGATGCCACACGGCCGAGGTTGCCCAATATGAACAGAGTCGGCATGCGCTTCCTGCCTATGTCGCTTACGCCGGTACTGAACCCCTTACCTCAGAACAGTTGAGCCAATATCAGAACATATCTGAGATCACTGCCCCTGATAGACAACGAAACGCTCTCTACGAAAAAGAGGGGGAGGCCATAACCCGCTTCGCCTGCGAAGTCTGTCATAACGTCGGCAAACCCCACGAGGACGGTTCAACCGGTCAGTGCCAGAAATGCCACATTCGCCATGAATTTAGCCTGGAACAAGCCCGCAAACCGGAGACGTGTAACCAATGCCATATTGGCCCAGATCACCCGCAATGGGAGATCTACCAGGAGTCGCCCCATGGTATTGCCTATTTGACCGGCGGGCATAATTGGAACTGGGATGCCGAAGCGGGGACTCTTACCACTGAAGACTTCCCAGCCCCAACTTGCGCTACCTGCCATATGAGCGGCTTCGGTGCCACGGGTACAACCCATGACGTCGGCGAAAGACTGACCTGGTTCTTGTTTTCGGCTATTAGCGAGCGGCGGCCGAGCTGGCCGGAAAACCAGGTTGAGATGCAGGCAGTATGCCAGGAGTGTCACAACAGTAACTGGATAGAAGCTTTCTATACAGATGCCGATGCCGCCGTCGAGGCTGTAAATGATTGGGTCAGAGAGAGTGACGAGATCATGAAACCTCTGGTAGATCAGGGGCTGCTAACCTCGGAACCGTTTGATGAGCCCATCGACTTCGTCGACTTTGACCTTTGGCATCACTGGGGCCGGACAGCCAAATTCGGCGCCTGGATGCAGGGCCCCGACTACACCCAATGGCACGGCGCCTATGAGGTTCTGCGCGAATTGGCCGAGTTACGCGAATTGGCCGCTGAGAAGTTGAGCGAAGCGGCAGGGGAGTAGCCGTGTACTATCTGGCTGTTCTTTTCCCAACTCTTAAAGGTCGGCGTCTTTTACCTCTCACTCGCGACCAACTAATGCTGCTCATGGCCGCTGTCAACGAGCTGTTCCTGGCCTTCGATATCTATCTGGCCCACAATCTTAACGGGACAATCCGCTTCCGCGAATGGATACCTATCATTTTCGGCGCCGTCGCTGGGGTCTTGCTGCTTTTCGCCGGCCTGATCGCTTTCCGCTGGCGACGAACGGCTTCCATCTTGGCCACGGCCGTTTTACTGGGCAGCATCTTCGTTGGGGTCCTTGGCGCCTATTTCCACATCGTGCGTGCCACTCTGCCCACGGCGCCCTTAGCCGACCGGATTTCTATCTCTTTGCTTGTATGGGCACCGCCGGTTGTCGGACCCTTGATCTTTTCCTTGGTCGGGCTTTGGGGTGTAAGTGCCGCCTGGATAGAGAAGCCCCCGGACAGCGGGACACTTCACCTCTGGGGAGAACGATACTTGCGGCTACCCTTCAGTAAAACCCGTGCCTTCCTCTTCATAGTGAGTCTGGGTACACTGGCTACACTGATCAGCAGCGTACTGGACCACGGGCGTGCCCAATTCGAGAATCCCTGGCTTTGGCTGCCAATTGCAGTTGGCGTCTTCGCCACCGTCGTCGCTTTTGGGTTGGGCGCAATCGCCCGGCCCATGAAAAGTGACATTCTCATTTACTTCATCTCCATGATCCTTCTCATTATTGTGGGCCTGATAGGCTTCTTGCTGCACATCCAATTCGACCTGACGGCCCAGAATGTAGTTGTGATCGAGAGGTTCCTGCGTGGTGCCCCATTCTTGGCGCCAATGCTGTTCGCCAACATGGGTCTTGTCGGCCTGATCACTCTACTCGATCCGGCCGAATCCAAGTTACCCCAAGACGAATACGCTTGACTCCTCGTCAAGCAAATTCGTCAAGCCTACACCAATTAACAGCCGCCGACCGGATAACTTCATACATCAGACTGGTCGCCGGTTTTATGTATTCGACCTAAAATAGACGAAGATGTCAGTTTTCATTCTTCCGCTAGTGATTCGTTTCCTGTTCAATATTATCAATAGTCCTACATTTAACGCCTGTCATCCCAGGTTCTTATTAAGATGAATTTACAATCACCCTGGTTGCTATACGGAGCCTACGGCTATACGGGAGCGTTACTCACAGAAGAAGCCGTGAACAGAGGACACCGGCCGGTGCTTGCAGGCCGAAATCACGCGAAGCTTCACCGACTTGCCGAGCGCTATGATCTGGAGACTCTGGTTCTAGGCCTCGAAGACGAAGAGACCTTGAAAAAGGCTGTCGCCCAGTTCGATCTGGTTTTTCACGCCGCCGGGCCATTTGTTCACACTGCGAAGCCGATGATAGGCGCCTGTCTAGCGGGAAAGACCCATTACCTCGACATTACGGGCGAGATCCCTGTTCTCGAGCAAGTCAAATCCTTTGACCAGCAGGCCACTGAGGTGGGCGTGACGCTCATCAGCGGCGCAGGCTTTGACGTTGTTCCCAGCGATTGCCTCGCCGGTTACCTTTCTCAGAGGCTTCCGGGGGCTATCGATCTAGAGCTTGCTTTTGCAACACCGGGCAAATTCAGCCCGGGGACTGCCAAGACGGCCATTGAAGGCCTGCCTAAGGGAGGGGTGGTCAGGCGCGATGCTCAATATCTTCCTTTTCCTCTGGGACACGGCCTTAAACGTATCTTGTTTTCCGACGGGAGAGCGCGCTCTGTGATGCCCATTCCCTGGGGGGATCTGGCCACCGGCTATCGCACTACAGGCATCCCAAATATCACGACCTACATGGCCATCCCACACAGACAACAGAACTATCTGAGCCGATTAGCACCAGCCGGACAAAAGTTGCTGTCACCCAAAATCATTCAGCAGCTGGCTAAAAGGCTAGCCACGTTGACCATCCACGGTCCTGGCGAGGATATACGGCAGAGCGGTCGTTCATATTTATGGGGCCAGGTATCGGATGCCAGCGGTACCACAGTTCAAGCCTGGCTTGAGACCCTTGAACCTTACCAGCTGACGGCCGTGGCTGGTGTTCGCTGTGTGGAGAAAGTGCTTAACGGGTCACTGACCGGCGCGCTGACGCCTTCACAAGCCTTTGGCGTCGACTTCGCGCTCGAACTCGGCGACACAACAAGGCACGACCAGGTAAGCGCATAACAACCCGCTCCGAATGCAAGAAAACACACCTACCAGCTACACCACCCTGATTCGGAGTAACATAAACTTCCGTTACTTATGGGCTGGTCAGATAGTCAGCCTGCTCGGTGATTGGTTTAACCTGATCGCCTCAGCCACCTTGATCGCCGAACTCACCAACTCTGGAATTGCGGTTGGTGGCCTTTTTGTGGTCCGCATGCTGGCCCAACTCCTGGTTAGCCCCTTCGCCGGTGTAGCCGCCGACCGCTACAACCGCAAACATCTACTCATCCTGACCGACATTGGCCGGGCGATTACCGTCCTCGGTTTCCTCGTCGTTCAAGAGCCCGAGCAAGTTTGGTTGCTCTATGTTCTGACACTCGTCCAACTTGCCATGAGCGGCTTTTTCTTTCCGGCACGCAACGCCATTCTTCCCGACATCGTCTCTCGCGGCGAGCTTGGGACGGCCAACGCCCTGAGTTCAGCGACCTGGTCAGTGATGTTAGCCTTCGGGGCTGCTTTAGGTGGCATTGTCGCTGGCGGGTGGGGGGTCCGCCCTGCTTTCGTCATCGACGCCCTGACCTTTCTCGTCTCCGCCGTTATGATATCTCGAATCGCCTACCACCATACGCCTGCCCTGGCCGAGGCCGATAGAAGCATCCGGGCGGCCGCGCAACAGTACCTGGACGGATTGCGTTACCTCTGGAATCATAGAGATTTCCTGGTTATTGCTCTACACAAAGCTGCCTTTGCTTTAGTGGCCGCCGGTGCTTTTCAGGTGGTACAAGTTGTACTGACCGATAAGATCTTCGTAATCGGCCAGGGTGGGGGGATCAGCTTGGGCCTGATGTACGCTTTCACGGGTATCGGCACAGGCCTTGGACCCATCGTAGCCCGTCGCTTCACTGGCGATAGAGAGCGACCATTGCGCGTGGCCATTGCCGTTAGCTACGGTCTTGCCACCCTCGGTCTCATTCTCATTGCTCCCTTGTTTGGCTTTGGAGTGGTTCTTGTGGGAACAATTCTGCGCGGGATTGGCGGTGGGATCGGCTGGGTCTTTTCGACGCAACTTTTACTCCGTTACCTGCCCGATCGCGTTCGAGGACGAGTATTCTCTACTGAGTTCGCTATGTTCACCTTGGCCAGCGCCATCAGCGCCGCGAGCAGCGGCTGGCTGTTGGACAACACAGCCCTGGGCGTTTCGGGCATCGTATGGTTGATGGCTGGTCTGACCCTGATCCCGGGTGTCCTTTGGATCCTCTGGAATTTCCTCAGGATAGGCCAGGTACCACCCCCGACCAGCGAAGAAGAGATCCCAGCGTCGGCGACCAATGCCAACTAGAACTTGCGCCCACAGGAATTTCCGCTGAAAATACCTAGAACGCCCGGGCACATCAATCACTTAGCTTTATGAGGACCTTCTGCTATCCTCTAAGGAGGATTAATGAGTGTTCGCTCTATTCGTCTAATGTTCAAACTGAATAGAAGACGGATACTAATGATCTTAATAGGATTGTTTAGAAGAGGGAGAATCATTCTGACATCGATGCCAAACACCACGCTCCCCGGCTATCTTATTAATAGTCACCTTAATCGATTTACAAAGCTTGAAGTGCGCGTAGGCGAAGTTAATATCAGCAAACACCCGATCCCAACCCAATTGAATTTTGGGTCAGCCCCGTGTCCTTCTGAGGAGGTTGTGTTGTCGTGTCGCAGCAAGAGATAGAGATCATTCTGACCCGGCACTGGGCCAGTCACCTAACAACCCCAATATTTCTTGTCGATCCTGACGGGGATCTGCTCTATTACAATGAGGCAGCCGAGATCATTCTAGGCAGTCACTATGCCGAAACTGGCCCAATGGGAGCAGACGTGTGGTCCGTAGCCTTCAAAATGTCTGACGATGATAACGTTCCCTTGAAAAAGGAGGAACTCCCCCTCAATATTGCCCTCACCGAATGCCGCCCGGTTCACCGCAGTCTTTGGCTTGTTGGTCTGGATAATGTTCGCCGGCATATCAGGACAACGTGCCTCCCCCTAATTGGCCAGGCAGATCGATTCTTAGGCGCGGTCGCTCTATTTTGGGAGATGGAAGAGTGACGCAAGTAACGCTCTGGGGGACCCGAGGATCCATTCCTGCTCCCGGCCCTGAGACAAATCGATATGGGGGCAACACATCCTGTGTGGAGATCCGCGGACCAGAGGGAACCTTATTGGTCCTGGACGCCGGATCAGGCATCCTGCGGCTTGGGGCGACGCTTCCCGCTTCCACAACTCGAGTTGACATTCTGTTGACGCACCTGCATCTGGATCACATAATCGGGTTGGGTTTTTTCGGCCCCCTTCGTAATCAGGATTGTGAAGTTCATATCTGGGGACCGGCTAGCACAACCTACACCCTTAAGGAACGACTCTCCCGCTATTTGTCACCACCCCTTTTCCCTGTCTATATCAGGGATATGCAATCTACCCTTGAATTTCACGAAATTGCCACCAGAGAGTTTGAGATCGGCGAGTTCAAGATCTCATCAGCCCCGGTTATCCATTATGATCCAACACTGGGATTCCGAATAACCACCACCGATGCCACAGTTACTTATCTACCCGACCACGAACCCGCGCTTGGGGTGGTGGATTTTCCGATGAGTGGGGAATGGACCTCCGGATACTCGCTCGCTGCTGGCGCAGATATTCTGATCCACGATGCCCAATATACACAGAGTGAGTACCTCGATCGAGTAGGATGGGGCCACAGTTCAATTCCTGATGCCTACAAATTCGCCACCATGGCCGATGTGAAACATCTTGTACCCTTCCACCACGATCCCGGTCATAAAGATAGCGACCTCGATCGCATGTTTAGCAGGCAACTGCGATTAAGAAGACTCCCTTTTATCGTAACTCCCGGCGCAGAGGGCATGTCCTTCGAATTGGGATGATCCGGCGTTTTCGGAGTGGCTGAATTCCAATTCCTTCACACTACCTCCACAAAGCCGCCGGACACCCGCAGGGCGAGATCTTGACTGCTTTGCACGATCTCGCAAACCTCATCATACTCAGCAGCCATAAGAACAACGACCGGGGGCGCCTTATCATACAATTCGCGGGCCACAACCGCCCCCAGGGCCAAAATTCCATCCAATTCGGCGGTGATGATGGCTGCCGGTGCTGTGCCAACCCGTACTGATTCGAGCAGAATACTGCTGGCGCTGCTTGATCCGCGGCCGCCGGGCAAGATCAATACTTTACCGGTTACATTTTGACCCAGAGATGGGTGCCGCCCGTCGATTATCTGTCCTGACTGGGGATCCAGGCCGCCCCACAAGCTCAAGGGTTCAGGAAGGACCAGGACCCTCCCTTGTCCTTCTCCAGGTACCAACACCCGTACCTTCCATCTTACCCTTTCTCCGTTCCTCATCTCAACCGCCATTCCACAGAGTTTCATCGCGCCATACGCGCCCTATCTCGGCCGAACGGATGCACTCCTCAAGACTGCCAAAGACCACGCTAAAACCTATGTTGCCAGGTGAGTAGTGGGCGAACTTACCAGAGTTGGTCATAAGCACACCCCCCCGGGCCCGGACAATGGGGGCGACGACCACGCAGGTGTCAACCACAATCTGAACACCTGCCGTTTCGAAATCCGCCAGCCAGTCGCGCCTCCCCAACTCTGCCAACGCCAGCCGGTTTGTGCAAACGACAAACTGGACCTCTGGGTTCAACTTCGCGCCGGTTAGCGCCTCCCGCAAAGTTTCAAACTCCGCTATGGAATAGTGAGGACTGCCCAAAGCAACCACGTCGATCTTCCCATCAGTCGCGGTTGATAATTTGGCTAGCGTCTCTTTTAGCAGTTTTAGATCGACGTCGACTGTCAATTCTGGATCATGATCTTGAAATGCTTCGGAAACTGTCGGCGCCTCCGGCGTGACTCCTACTGCATGGAACAATGCCACCGCCCCAGAGGTAGCCGCCGCGGCTCCTAAAGCCTTCAACCGGTCTTCGTTGGTCGTACCAGGCAGGCCCTCGATCACCGGGATCTGACTCCCCGTGCGTTCGCCGATTAGGTAACCTAGAACTGGATAAAGCACCTCTTCTTCAAGGAGCCTGTCAGGGATCCCCACCAGCCGATACAAGATCTGGCCACGCCGGTTCCTGGCAAGATGAAGCCCGACAGCCGGCGCCCGACCTGTGATAGCCGCGCAAATATCGATAAAGTCACCGTATCGATTGGTTCGTGCACCTAGAACAGAGTTGGCGAAGACAATTGCGTTGCTCTCAGCCCAGGCGATCTGAGCGCCCATCGCCGGCCGTTGGCTACTCTGGTAAGGTGCGCAGGTCCAGATCGGCTGGCACCCCATCTCTTGATAGATCGCCATGAGCCTCTGAGCCTTGGCTGCCTGTGCTTTCGATCCTTGAAAATCTTCCGGATGCAGCAGATCGATAGCCCCAACATTCAAGGTGGTAGGCACTACAACCTGCGCTCCGCCGTCCAATAGAGTCCGGGCGAAATCGATACCCGAGTCGCCGTGATACAGGCATCCATCAATATGCGCTGATTCAATATCCAACAACTGTTGCGCTTCATATACACTGGCCATTGTGACCAGAATACGCATGGCCATTTGGACAGCCATTCCATAGCCGCCGTCCAACATTGCCCGATCTCTTTCGCTCAGATTAAGCTCCATCGGCTCTTTCTAAAGATAATCCTTGGTTATCGTCAATTTCGCCATCTCCCAATCCCTGATACCTCCCATCAGGTTCGTCACTGCGTCAAAACCATTGGCCTGAAGTAGGCTGGCGCCAATGGCTGATCGCCGGCCGATACGGCACTGTACAATCACGGGTTTATCGGTCGGTATCTCGGCGATTCGTTCGACCAAATAGCCTAGCATGATATGTATGGCCCCAGGAATGTGTCCCTCTTCCCACTCGGCACGGCTGCGGATGTCCACCACTGTCACAGCACCCATCTCAACATCCTCCGCAACCTGGGTAGGGAAGGCGATATTGTAACACTCTAGCTCATGACCGGTAGTCGCCCATGCTTCAATGGCCGACGTCTCAAAATAGCCCCCGCAATTATCCAGCCCAATGGAGCCCAAGTCGCGAATTACATCGTTTACAGTGTGCTGGTCGACGATCAAGAAATAGGGGCGATCGTACTCGATCAACCAGCCCGCCCAGTTGATAAAAGAGGTGTCGTGGGGGATGCTTACCGTCCCCGGTATATGGTTGGCGGCGAAGACGCCAGCAGGTCGGGTGTCGATGATCGGCCTACCTTCTTTGAGCACCACCTCCAGGCGGTTGAAGTGGAGTCGTTCCGGTAGAGTAAGCTCATGCAGCAACGCCGGACCCTCTTTGTTGACCCGTTTCATGACCGCAAAATAGCGTGGAGGTTCCGGCTGGCCCTCCAATAGTTTACGCACAAACAAATCCTCATCCCCGGGCGCAAAAGCCCAGTTGAATAGTTTCTCATAGCCAAGCGTGCTCGTTGGAACCGCGCCTAAATCCTTGCCACAGGCACTTCCTGCCCCGTGCCCTGGCCAAACCTGGAGGTAATCGGGCAACTCCTTAAACCGTTGGATCGAATGATACATTTGACGGGCGCCAATTTCGGCCGAATCAGCAACGCCTACCGCCTTTTCCAATAGATCAGGTCGGCCAACATCTCCAACAAAAACAAAATCACCGCTAAAGACACCCATAGGCTTATCGGCGCCCACTGTATCCGTTAGCAGCAGCGAGATGTGCTCGGGCGTGTGCCCAGGTGTGTGCAGCGTCTCAAACCCGATGTTCCCTATTTTGAATTTACACCCATCCCTGAGCGGTTCGTGGGAATGTCCACCGGTGAACTCATACCTCCATTTTTCATCGCCGTTTTGGGAAAGATAGAGGGTCGCCCCGGTTCGCTCTGCCAACTCCCGCGCGCCAGATACGAAATCGGCATGGATGTGAGTTTCTGTTACACCCACGACGCACATCTCTTCTGATTCAGCTAACTCAAGATACTGGTCCACGTATCTCGCCGGATCAATAACGATAGCCTCTCCGGTTTCCTGGCAACCTACGAAGTACGATGCCTGAGCCAGTTTCTGATCGTAAAAATAGTGCAACAACATAAAAAAACACCTCGTTCACTAATAATCGGGAAATTATCGCAACTGTTCTTTAAATGGAGATAGGGGGATTATACAGTGAAATGGCTTTCTGATCGCAACCTTGACAAACGAGTTCATGAAGAGTAATATTATCACAAACCGGTTTGTATCACAAACCACATAAGGATATTAGTAAGGTTAAGGAGCTACTGTGATGAGTGACCAAGTTGATGAAACCGTAAGACGAGTTCACAAATACCTGTACGATGATGGGCTGATAGAAATTGGGGTGGGCATCCTCTTTGTCGTAGTTGGCTTTGGGTTGGTTGCTTTTGTTGCCATCCAGGACAACATCATAATGGGAGTCGCGCTGATCGCCGGCCTGCTGGCCCTCGCTACCGGCGGTGCACTCTTCACCAGGCGAGCACTGGAGGCGGTCAAAGAACGGGTGACCTATCCTAGAACAGGGTACGTGTCTTACCGTTCCGAGGAAAGGAACAGGGGACGATGGTTAGTTCCCGTGGCGGTACTCTTGCTGCTCATATTAAGTCTATTTCTCCCTGATGAGCTGACTCGCATTTCTTCAATGATTGGAGCTTTGATGTTCGTTATCATTTGCTCCCTCGGCTACCGCTTGAGACTAAGGCGATTCTACGCCATTGGCTCTATTGCCTTGCTAGCCGGCGCTTCAGCCTCCCTGCTATTTGAGGACGAGGCGATCGGTGCAGGAGTAACCTTCTCCGTCACGGGTTTTGCCCTGCTCATTTCAGGCGGGCTAACTTTCTCAACCTATCTGAGACAGCACCCAATGGTCGATGAGATCTAGCCATGAATAAAGCCCTTAGCGAACTAAAAAACATCGATCGCACAATCCATGAACCAGCACGTCTAATGATCGTAGCCATCCTTTCAGCTGTCGAAGAGGCGGATTTCCTGTATCTACTTAGAGCCACAGATCTGACCAAGGGCAACCTCTCTTCCCATCTCTCGCGCCTCGAGAAGGCCGGATATGTAGACATCGCCAAGAGTTTCGTTGGCAAGACGCCGCGGACCGTCTGTAGCCTGACCGTCGAGGGCAGAAGTGCTCTTGAAGGATACCGCCAGCAAATGAAAAACGTAATCTAAACAAGTTGGAAGACGGCCGGGATCAACCATTATTGAAGTCGGAACTCCCTACAACTTTTACTACTTCTCAACTATTTAGAACGAGCCAGCGCGCCAATATCGTAAAATGGAGAGAAATACAAATGTGACACCGGTCAGGGGGTCATTAATCACCCGGGTCTTTATTCAATTATTTGAACCGTTCGGTTTTCTGGCTGAGAAAGCTCCCTACCGTAAACCCAACCCCGGGTTTGCTGAAAGCTTGACGGCCGGTCGACAAGTAAACCATGAAAATCCAAGAGCCTTGAGTTGCTAGAAATGAAGCTGGGGATAAACTATTAACAGATCGTTTGCCAGATGATGAGGGATAAATTTGGCTTCTAGCAGGATGAATACACCCCTGACAGCGTATTCGATATCGCCACCATCCTTCAATTCACGTTTAAGCAATACGCAAATCTACCTGGAGGATTATTGTCGGACGGAACTGGGCGGGGTC
>PVMK01115919.1_pt1 | contig 58487 bp, 51 predicted proteins | sample 1853481 | NCBI WGS metagenome assembly PVMK01 (sample SAMN08533507, study PRJNA380276) | Marine sediment metagenome, whole genome shotgun sequencing project.
CACCCAACCACCCACATTAAATTATCTAATAATATAGATAGGTTAGGGGTGTTATAGTAGCAGTATAGCATTCGGTTAGTCTATAAATATATCGCATACCGATGCAGGCGGAAGAAGAGTATTACAGGATTACTGATAGAAATCTCTTAAATGCTGCTTGACATGAGCTTATCTTTGTGAGACAGTGGAATCATAAAAGGTTAATGCATAAAATGGGTTGAAATATTAGCTTAAGATAGCTTGGTTGCCGAAGTTAGGACTAATTCCTTCCTTAGTACTTCCTTCAAAAATCAGCTATTGGCTTTGTTTCCTAGTGGTAGCCCTAATAGGGCAGGACAAAAAAGGAGGTATTTCATAATGAGGAGATTCTTAATTTCTTTAATAGTGTTGATAGCTTTTGTATTGGCTGGGACAATTTTATCACAACGTTCCTACGCCAAAGGACCACCCGAGGGATTCCCTGCACTTAACTCTCGCGTTGAGCTTTCCGTCTTTTGCATGGTCCCCTCCCCCGGGGCGGTATTTGGAGGGGCTTTTTGTTTGCCCCGACAGGTGAGGGGCTACATAGAATTTATACGTGATTGCCACGACGACGGGGGGCAATTCGATATAACCGGTATTTTCTTTGGTTGTATGCCCCCCTGACCTGCCCCCCTATAATAGGTCCATAAGTTAAGTTATTTTTTAGAGAGAAAACCCTATATACAGGAGGTCAGGTGAATGGGCAGAAAGTACTGCATTCATAACAATTCCAACTTAAACCGAGCTTGACTAAAGGGGAGCATAAAACCTACTTAACTAGCTGTATATATTGGATACTTTAGGGGGAAATGACCTCATTCGAAGACATCAAACAGGTTCTAACCTTGTCCACCCACCCAACCACACCAAATTTCAACTCAATTCAATTTTCTTTTTCCAATCAAAAGGCAGTAAAAAAGCCGGGTATAGAAAAAGGCTCGCCCAGTCAAGAATCCCGATCTTAATTACCCAAATTAAAGAAATGTGAAAGACAATTCCGAGTACAGCTGTAGGAATTCGGGTCTTTTTAAACCAAAAACCTATTGCTAGAATGTATTCGATCAGAACTGAGGAAACAGCCAATACAAATACGGGTATAACCAATGGCCCCAACTCAAACTTACCGTTTGAAATATCCAGTATAAAATTTGGTAGCATAATGGACAACCCTTGAAGAATATCTCCGCTTAAATAACTAGGGGTTGTCTTTGCAATTGCATTAACACCGTATAAAAAAGAAAGTTGAAATTGAATGAGTCTTATCGGCCAATATGGTGCCCCGTTAACAAGAGTCTTACCTTTGCTATAAAAAAGTAGATTATATTGCGAAGTGCTTGGAAGAAGAGAAAACGCAAGTAACGAAAACAGTATTATCTGCCGACTATACCTGTAACCATCTGCAAATATCAAGGGCAGCAATAGCACACAGAGTACTAATCCCGTTATCCTGGTTCTATATCCTATGAAAAATGCAATTAGAAACAAATAGACAATTACTGAATAAGGTGCTGTGAAAAAAACTTCCGTGTATAGACTGTCTAAAGAAGGGAAAGTTCTCAAATGATAAACTAAGTTTGATCTATGCCAAAATACAACTGCAATAGCTGCTGATAAGACCAAACGGAGAACAGTTATATAGTAAGGATTTATAGGATTGAAAAGAAAGCTATCTATACTTTTGAGAAATGAACCGTTCTTATGGTTGAGAATTTTCATCGAATTTTATTACTTTAGTCCTGTCAAGCTTTACAGAATTATGTGAGTATTTGATAATCCACTCTATCTTTGCGTTCGGGGTTTTGTATAAATGAAATAGATACCATCCTGAGCTTTTCGTGTGTATGTCAATTCTAGTTTCCAGATCTTCAAGAAGAAAGTCAGGGGATAAAACCGCTAACCGATTTTTCTTAAATGCCGGAGGTGATGGTAAAAACTTTGTTGAGCCATCGGGTAAAGTATGGATAATTTTGATATCGGTCACTACAACACTGTAATAAACTCTTAGGAAATAAGACCCAGCTAGGAGAACCAGAAACATCGCCAGGAATAAAGTCAAGTCAACTTTTTTAGAACTGGTTACAAAAACCCTCTTCATCTCATAACTGATATCATAAAAACGTAGCTGGGTAAACAGACACCTTATACTGCTCCCCATTAAGAACTAGTAGAATTAAGCTAGTAAAAACTCGATGCGGTTACCTTCATTCTGCTCCTGGGTACCGCACACCTATTCAGGCGGAAGTCAGGCATCATACTTCACATTTAAATGCTGCATGACTATTTTGGGTGGGAAATACACCCGTCTCATATGTAGTGAACCTATACAAATACTTGTAAAAAGGCAGCTATTATATTATTATGGTTCCTGAGGGCTTTATTTATAATCTCGTTAGGATTATTTCTATATGATAGATTAAACCTTTAAAGGAGGAGAAATTATGAGAAGTCTAGTTCTATCCGTTTTATTCACACTAATGGGATCACAGTTGGCATTTGGCGGTAATGGAATGAATCACATAACGTCTGTAAGCGTCCCCACACTAGGTGAATGGGGCATGATCGCAATGTTCATAATTCTCGGCATTGTTGGTGTTGTAGTGCTTAGAAAACGCCTCGCTTCTCAGTCTTAATATATTTAGGAACTGTATGTAAATTAGATATATACCGGTTGAGCCTCACCCAAAAGCTGTACCACGTGAATTAGAGATTCCTGGCTTTTTTGAATGCTTTTTAGCATACTCCTCAGGCGTCATATTATCCAGAGCCCAAAAATATTTTATAGAGAATATATATAATCTATAAAATATCCTTGGCTATAACGGAATAGCCTATATAATTTAATCCATAGGCTATAAAATATATTGAGCGCAAAATGAAATCTACCACTTACAACATAGATAGAGAAAAGATTTTAGACCTTGAACAGAGGTCAATAGTATGGCAAGAATGCGTCATTTGCTTCTTAATTCCAACTTAAATCCTTCTTGATAAAAGGGGAGCAGTACAACTTAGGCATAGTAGTTTACTAGAATCGCTGATAGGTATATAATACTAAAAAAGGATCGTGCATGAAAAAAATACTGATCATTATAACAATAGCTTTCGGCACCATAGGGGGTTGTGGCGGGGACAGCGACGAATGTGGCATCTCTCTTTTTTGTGATCTTACCCGTTGTAGTGATGTTACTGACTTCAAGATTCTTGACATCACGAACGGACCCAACGCTCAAGAAGCAAATTCATTCTGGAACTGTACAAACGATTTGAATGAAGAATACGAGCTCTCTATCTTCGCGGACAAGACGGGTGAAAGCACGGAAATGGATATAAATGGTCCGTTCTTATGGAGTCAATGTGGCTGCCGCTCAATACGTATAAAAGATTTAGATAACTTTGGACTCGGGCAAATACGTAATATTCAAGGTTCTTCAGACGAAGGAATATCAACCCATATTCTATCATTGGATGCTACCATAGGTACCAGGACAGCCACATGTGATCTAGTGCTATTAGTACAGTAAGATAATAAGCACGGTCTGGAAACACCCTAATCCTTTACCATTGCTTTTAACCTTAAGTACAACCATCACAACTAGGGAAATATTAAAGCGTATAGCTAATCGTCAGAGCTATGTGGAATGGCTAAAATTTCATAATTTTCAATTGAACAAGCTAGTTTTAAGTTTGTAAAAAAATCCCTTAACGATGTATTAACTCTTTGCCGATTTATTGCGTATTATAGGCTTGTAAATCTGTTGGTTTAAACAACTGTACCGCTCCCCTTTTGTCAAGAAGGATTTAAGTTGGAATTATGCACAAAGCCAACTAGCCTTCATTATCTCCTGTGTATAGGGGTTTCTGTCAAAAATCTAACTTAACTTATGTACCTATTATAGGGGGTTAGGTCAGTAACGCCTTGAGCTGAAAATATAATAGACATAAAAAAAGGGGCCGCAATTACGCGGCCCTTTTAATTGAGTGTTTATTTTTCATTTACTGTAATTGTTACTGGAACAGGGTTAGTTACGATATCGAATACAGGCGAGCCCATGCAGAGTTTTTCAAGTTGTTTTAGCCTTTCGGGAGCTCCTTCAGCTTTAACCTTAAAGTTAACTCTTATGTTCTGATAGCCGTTGCGTACGTCATCTGAGATCTCGAGTAATCCTCTTACATCAAGATCGCCCTCAAGCTCTGATTCAACTTCGTCGAGTTTTATGCCAAGTAGCGCTGCTTTGTAGACCATAGTTGTGGTCATGCAGCCTGCTAGTGCGTGAAGTACGTACTCTACAGGGGTTAGCTCCCTTATCTTCTCCCTAGTAAAACAGGCGGCTCGTCGTTATCCATGACAAAAGCCTCCTCTCTAGAATTTTCCTGAAGAGCGCCGTAGTATCCGTTAATCTCAGAGCGGTTGTGCCCACCGTTAATCCATTTGTTTGACGCCCTGAACTTAAAGCCGGCTATATCCGCATTCTCCTTAATTAGCCCGACCGTGTCTACCAACCGTGTTACGTTTACTCCGTTTACTACTAAATCCTGTTTTGTGTCTAATGCTGTTTGTTCTGACATGTTTAATACCTCCTTAATTTAGATTTTTTATCGTCAAGAACTTAATCACCTATAATGCATGGGGCGTGCCAAATTAAGATAAATTTGCAATAGTCAATGATTACAGCAGGTTAGGTGGATAATGTTGATTTCAAAATTTTACGTAATTTCGTAAATTACGAGATTCTCGTAAGTGTAAATTGTGATTTTTCGTAAAAATTAGTATATGGAAGAATAAGATTATCTCTTCTTACAGATAGAGGAGTCGTAAACTACCGTGTTTAGGCCGGGCGTTTAACGCCAAGTGCTTTTATGCGGGAACTCAGGGTTGTAGAGGGTATTCCAAGCAGAGCTGCTGCCCCTTTTTCTCCTGATACGCGCCATTTTGTGCTTTCTAGTGCCAGGATAATGTTAAGGCGCTCCATTTCCTGAATCTCTTTAGCCGTACGGATCCGGGCGGGTTCTAAATCATTAATCTGACCGGAGGAACGTACATCTTCACCTGACAGTTCAGGGAGAGCACGGTCAAGGTTTAGCCTGCCGTCACGGGAAGTGATGACAGCGCGTTCTATTACGTTGTGGAGCTCTCGAATGTTTCCGGGCCAATCATATGATTTTAACCTTACAATATCGGCATCAGATAAAGGGGAGATATCGATGCCCATATTGCGGGCTGATTTCTCGGAAAAGACCGATGCAAGTTTGATTACATCATCCCCGCGCTCTCTTAAGGGAGGTACTTCTATAGGGAAAACGTTTACTCTGTAGTAAAGGTCTTGTCGGAACTTGCCCTCTTCAATAGTTTTGAGAAGATCACGATTTGTGGCGCATATTACGCGCACGTTGACCTTAATTGTCCGTGAGCTTCCAATGGGTTCAAACTCTCTTTCTTGCAGCACGCGGAGTAATTTGGATTGCAGATCGAGAGGTAGCTCTACTATTTCGTCCAGGAATATAGTCCCTCCATCAGCAAGAGCGAAACGCCCCTCACGGTCAGAAGCGGCTCCAGTAAAAGCCCCTTTTAAGTGACCGAAAAATTCACTTTCTATAAGGGCTGCAGGTATTGCGGCGCAGTTAACTTTGATAAGCGGGTTGTTTCTCCTTCCGCTCTCGGCGTGGATTGCCCTTGCGATGAGCTCCTTTCCCGTACCCGTCTCACCGGTTATCAAAACGGTTGCGTCGGTTCCAGAGACCTGATTAATCTCACCTAACACTTTTAAAAGCGCCTCACTCTCCCCAATGATCTCATCAAAATTGAGTAGCGATTTAATCTCCTCTTTAAGATATTGGGCCTCGTTTGAAAGTGATTTTATCTTGTTCTCGGCCTTAAGCCTGTCGTTTACGTTTCTAAGGATTATTGTGAAGAAATTCTCTTTTCCAAGCTCATAGCAGGATATAGTGGCCTCCGCGGGAAAGAAGTCTCCGTTTGATCGCCTAGCACTCAGACCACCCGGTATCCAGAGGTATTTATCCCCTTGTTCTCTTTGGATGAGTTCATCAATAATGAGTGGGAGCTTGTATGCGCTTTCTTTTGAAAGTAGGTTTGAGAAATTCTCGCCTATGAGTTGTTCCGGGGAGTACATAAAAATCTTTTCCGCAGCTGAATTCATCATCGTAATATTGCTGTCACAATCAAGCTCGATTATGGCGTCCATTGCGCTATCGACAAGGCGCCCTAATTTTTCCTCTCTTTGATGAACCTCTGACTCAGCTCTAAGCCTTCTAAGCTCGGCACATGCGCGGGATGCGAAAATTCGGAATATTGTCATGCCTTTTGGTTCTTCGGGCATGGGTTTTGAATCGAGAACTGCCAGGTGGCCTAATATAGTTCCGTCAATATCTAATAATGGCACCCCGGCGTAACTCACAGCATCAAGTGGCTCTAGGTCCGGGTCATCGGGGAATAGGGCGACTACGTTTTCTGGTACATGGACGAGCCGTTTTTCCTTAATTACAGGCTCACATGGAGTTCCGGAGATTTTGTACTCATATTCTTTAACAAAGGCACCGTCCAGCCAAAATGCAATTGAGCGCAGAAGGCCTTCCTCTTCTAAATATTCCGTAACCCATGCGCCTTTCATATTAAGGGCCTTGGCCAGGTTTTCAACAAGTGCTTTAAAAAATGGCTCGCCGGTTTCAGTTGCCGTTCCCTCAAGGATCATCCGAAGTGCGGCGTTTTCATCAATTGTTTTTAAATCTCTCTTATCCGACATAACCTAACCTTACAACTGGATTTTATAATCAGCTCCTAAAGATAGGTGGAACTTTGATCCCTAAATTCACCATAAGAAATCCATAGAATCTGTAAAGATGGACGTTCTACGTACCTAATCGTCGAGTTTCTTTTTACTGTTTTAAAAAGAACTTAATATTATCGTCTAAGAACTCTTCAAATGTGTGCGGCTGTCTATCTGTGACCTGATAGCAAAGCCCGTCTCTTACAAGTTTATATAACTCATAATAAGTCTCTGCAAGGGGTTCTTATTCTGATAATTGTTACATTTAATAAGCATTAGTGTTTATATTCTATTCCCCTTTTTAGACATTACACTACCCATAATTCTTATGCAAATCGCGTTTAGTTTGCAGGATTCACATGAGTCGTTGGGGTAATAAATACCTTTATTTCCAACCCACTGCTTCACCCCAAGGGGATGCTGCATACCCTCTTTTATGCTTACCTAAATTCATCCATGTGTTACCTATATCAATAAGATGTTTCTCATCAGCCCATCCTTCTTCAAGTATGATATCTCCTATCTTCCCTTTAACAACATTTACCCAGCCTTCATAAAAACTGGGCCATTCATCCAAGGAACCCGGTTGTTCCCAACTCGAAGATATTAGGATATCCCTAATGTACTGCTCCCCTTTTATCTACATATATTTAGAATGACTAAAAGTAGTGGCTGATTATTTAAGTCTCAGTGTCTCAGTTTTGTACTCCTCCCCATTAAGAAGCTAGTAGAATTTGATCTTATCCCATAAACCCGCACTCGTTTTCGGGGGCTTAATACTGTTAAATGTCATACGAACTTTTGTTTGTATATACCATCTTGATTTTATAAGGTGTTCTGTGTTAGCCTGCAAACGATGGTGTCATAATTACAATTGGATATTTAACGTATTGACACAAGCTTTAAAAGTAAAGTTAAAAAAGTATTAAAACGAAAGTACAATAAAAGATTTATAGATTTAAAATAGAGGATTAAATTTTGATTAACCGGGGGGCTGCTCACTGGCTCAGCCACTCGATGGCTTCATTAAGCTCACCGTTGTTAAAAACACGTACGTGCCCCGGCATGGCGAATCCGAATATTTTGGCAGAGACCCTTATCCACTCTACGTCCGTCACAATCGCAATCCTTTCCCACGCCGTAAAGTGGCGGAGTCCTACCTTGGCGTCGTTCCACATCGCTCCAGCCTCAAACCCTTCAAAATCCTCTCCGAGACAGTAAAGGAGACGGACTTTCTTGTTCTCGGCCAGTTTAGCTTCCACTGCCGGTATCAGGACCGTCTCATAGTCTTCCGAAGTTACTCTCCCAATCGCTCTGAATCCCAGTACGTTATCCGGCAGATCCGGGACCGGCTCTATCATATTCTATACCTCACTCGTTTTTTTGTACTAATAAATGTCATATTACCACCAAAGAGGATTCTGTTAAAGTCATTTTTTTATATAAGCGGAATTAATGCCGCAAGATGGAAGTGTTATAATTGTACTGCTCCCCTTTTGTCAGCACCGGTTTAAGTTGGGATTAAGAAATAACCCTTCTAACCATTCTACTCAAATACTATCTATAGATTTTTTGCAAGATTCTAACTTAACTCATGAACCTATTATAGGGGGTCAGGTCAATCATGTGTTCACGTTCCAATCAATATTACAAGAAAGAAAAGTTTGAGTATCAATCTGCTGATCCATGCACTGGTGGAAGAGCCTTAACATGACCGTGTACAGGGACCCCATTGATCTTAGCTTCCACTTCCTGATCGGCCATCTTTACCCCTTTTATATCATAAACTTTGCCCTTCGGTGAAATTGCCTTAACACCATAGAGCTCCCCCTTTGGGCCAATAGCTTTGATTGCATAAGTATTTCCGGAACGCTCAACACCCTTTACGTCCAGCTTATCCCCGTTTGGTGCAATAGCCTTAATGTCAAAAATAGTACCATTGTACTGCACCCTTTTTTTTAAGCTCGGTTTAGGTTGGAATTATGAAGAATGCAATGCTTACTTGCGATTCTGCTAACCTCCTCAAGCATTATGCTAAATAAGTCTTATCTCACTTAGACTATGGTCGGAATTTAGCAGCCCGCTATCTACTCAGTCTCTGTGATGTCTATGGCTATACCACCGACAGCGTTAGGAGACCCCTCGACGGAAACGGGAAACTTATGGTCGATGAATGTAGTCTGCCCAGAAGGTAAAGAAACGGTACTCTTAAAATTCATAGGAGTTCCAGTTTCGGCTACTTTACGGTCGTTTGCCCGAAATATATCGGCCTCCTCCTTGGTAAAAAAGTCATAGTCGGTCTTGCCTATGACTTCCTCTTTGCTTACCTTGAACATCTCCGCTGCCCGGCGATTGACCATGAGAAAGCGTCCCTGTTCATCCTTGAGATAGATAACCGTATCGGAACTATCAAGAAAATTTTGAAGCAAATCAGCTTTATCAGCCATAATTGCACCTCCTCGTTTTTGATAAAGAGATAGTTTGATTAAAAGCAGAACTTAGGAAACGATATTGTACTGCTCCCCTTTAGTCAAGCTCGGTTTAAGTTGGAATTATGCACAAAGCCAACTAACTTCATGACCTTCTGTATATATAATTTTCAATCTAAAAAATAACTTAACTTATGGGCCTATTATAGGGGAGCAGTATATTCCTTATCTCTTCTCATACACAAACATAATAAGAAGAAAAAAGAAGAAGACGATAAGCGAAATATAAAACCAACTAATATACTGCTCCCCATTAAGAATCTAGTAGACTTAAGTTGGTAAATTAACTTTAAAACATGATGGGAGGGCAGCAATGAAACGAAGAAGATGGGACTCTAAAACTAAGACTAAGATAGTACTCGAAGGTCTTTCTGGTAGACCAGTATCAGAGATATGTAACGAGTACGGAATACATCAGAATCAATTCTATATCTGGCGTGATAAGTTCCTATCCGAGGCTCATAAAGCCTTTGATTCTAAGAAAGACGTTGGAGAAGTAAACCGTCTACGTAAGAAGAACCAAGAGCTAACGCAAATAATAGGCTCACTTACAGTTGAATTAAAAAAAACAGAGGAAGAGTTCATATGAGAAAGAAGTCTGTCTCTGTAACTCTTCGCAATGAATACTTAGTAGAAAAGATAAAAGATATAAAAGGAGAACATCCCTTCTGGGGTTATAGAAGAGTATGGGCATATCTAAGATATATAGATGGATTATTAGTAAACAAGAAGCGTGTATACAGGTTAATGAGAGAAAATAACCTTACTGTTAAACCAAACACAAGACTAATAGCAAGAAGAGTATCAGAAAGACCAAAACCTAAGCCTGATAGACCTAAACAGTGGTGGGGTATAGATATGACGAAGGTTATGACTGAAAGTGGCTGGGTATATGTAGTAATAGTACTGGACTGGTATACAAAGAAGATAGTGGGTCATTACAGTGGAACAAGAGCTACAAGCAGGGAATGGCTGGAAGCTTTAGAGAAAGGACTAAACATAGAGTATCCACAAGGAGTAAGGGGACAAGGACTAAAGCTTATGAGTGATAACGGAAGTCAGCCTACATCACTGAGTTTTATGAAAGCCTGTTCCAATCTGGAAGTAGAGCAAGTATTTACTAGCTACAATAACCCTAAGGGAAACGCAGATACAGAGAGAATGATAAGAACGATTAAAGAGGAGCTCTTTTGGCTAAGGGAATGGGAAAGTGAAAGAGAGCTTAGTCTTGAGTTTGACAAGTGGGTTGAGTATTACAACAGGAGCTATCTTCATTCAGCACATGGATACCACACACCTATTCAGGCGGAAGAGGAATATTACAGGAATAATACTTCACATTTAAACGCAGCTTGAAATAATAGGAGTTGTAGACTTTTGTAATGAGTTGGTTGATGTAATGAGTTGTTTCATGTTAGATATATATGCTATTTTTAATTAATATTTTCAAGGAGAAAATCTATGAGGACTAAAACAATGAGGAGTAAAATAATAAGAACTAAAACAATGAGGACGGCAGCAAGCTTTGCAATATTGCTGCTATTGGCAACCACTTTTGGCGTGGGTTCTGCCCAGGCGGCAGCCGATGTCGATACAGAGAAGCGCTTAATACACTCACGAGCATTCGAGTCGATTATCTGGAGTGTGCCATTAATGAACTACAAAGCCACTAAAGATGGCTTGAAAAATGGTGGCGGGATTAATTATGGTGATGTGGCTTATCACTCGAAAATTCAGTCTGCAAAATTCGAGATACCAACGGGTAACTCGGTGCCTTACATCATGGCTTATTGGAGTCTAAAAGATGGCCCTATGGTGATCGATATTCCCAGTGAAACTACCGATGTAGCTCTATTTGGTGTGTTCATGGACTCATGGCAACGACCTTTAGCAGATGTGGGCGGAAAGGGTAGAGATGGTGGTGTTGGGGCTAAATATTTATTACTCCCCCCAAATTATCAAGTGGGTGAATTGCCCGAAGGTTATTTAGTCCTGCAATCAAAAACCTACGAAGGCTATTTTTTACTGCGCCCCGGTACTGTTGATAACAGCGCGCAAAGCATGGCAAAGCAAACTGCTTGGGCTAAAACAATTAATATCTATCCGTTCTCTAAAGCTGCAAAACCACCTAAAACTAAGCATATAGATATTTACGGTAAATCAATACATGCCATTGTTGATTACGACGCGTCTTATTTTGGCAAGCTGCAACAGATCCTCAATACGGAAATTATTGAAGAGAAAGATCTGGCTATGTTGGGAATTCTCAATGGAATTGGGATTCGCAAAGGTGGCACGTTTAAGATGGATGCGAGTCAAAAATATATTTATACGGCCGCCGCTTCAGAAGCGCATCAGTATGTTAGTGAGTCATTTTTGAGTAAGTTGGCACCCCATTTTTATGGGGATAAGCAGTGGGCAACGTTAAATTTACCGGGCAGTGTGGCCACGCAGTTTAGTTATGTGCAACCAAGCTTTGTGGATATGGATACTCGGGCAGCCATGTATTTCGGTGTATTTAGTAGTACAGAGCGTTTAGGGCGAGCTACTTTTTATCTACTGGGTGCCAAAGATTCAGCAGGGCAGTGGCTTGAAGGCGGTGATAACTATAAGTTAACCGTGCCAGCCAATGTACCTGTGGGTCAATATTGGTCGGTGATTACTCACGATAATGATACCGCCTCGTGGATTGCCGGCACACCGGAAGGGAAGCAAATGGTGGGTTCTTTAACCGAAGGGCTTAAGAAAAATAAAGATGGTTCCATTGATATTTATTTCGGCCCGAAAGCTCCCAAAGGTGAGAGCGTCAACTGGATGCCTACCGTTAAAGGAAAACGTTTCTTCCTGCTATTTCGCTTCTACGGTCCAAAAGCACCACTATTTACTAAAGCTTGGAAATTACCTGATGTGCAGAAAGTGGAGTGAGAACTAAAACCATGAGGACTAAAACCATGGCTCGGGATATCCTAATTGGAATTGAGCGAAAGGTGAAGCTGGGTCAATATGACATGGTAAAACATCAAGTTCCAACTTTGAGAACTTTCTCGAGAGAATATATTGATTACCAAAAGGATGTTAACCAAAAACGGAGCTGGGAAAAAGATGAAAGCCATCTCAAACGTTTTAATTCATTGTGGGGGGACCGTAAGCTTTCAAATATTTCAGCTAAAGACATAGATAATTATAAAACTATTAGACTCCAACAAGTAAAACCATCAACTGTAAATCGCGAGTTGGCAGCATTAAGGCATCTATTCTATCTAGCAGAAAAATGGGATAAGTTTTTCGGTAATAATCCTGTTGCTAAATCAGGTTTATTAAAAGAGGATAATCTACAAGAGAGAATCTTATCTTTTGAAGAAGAAGAGCTTTTAATTAGAAATAGCTCTCCACATCTTGTACCAATTTTAATTACTGCTCTTAATACTGGAATGCGTAAAATGGAAGTTTTAACTCTTACTTGGGAGGACATGGATTTTAGTAATAATCTTATCTCAATAAGAAAAGATATATCAAAGAGCAAAAAAGCAAGACGCATACCTATTAACTCGAAACTGAGAGGGGTTCTCTTAAAGCAAAAAATCAAAACACAGCATACTGGTTATGTATTTCTAACAAATGAAAGCCTACCCTACAGCCCTAAGAATCCAAGTGCGTTAAAGAGAGCCTTTGGAACCGCTTGCAAAAAGGCAGGCATTAAAGGACTCAGATTTCATGATTTAAGACATACTGCTGCTACAAGAATGATAGAAAATACAGGGAACATAGTAGCAGTGAGTAAAATTCTTGGTCATGCTGATATAAAAACTACAATGAGATATGCGCATCCAGAACAATCACTAATAGAAGCATTAGAATCCTTGAATCATGTATTTTCAGAACGAGATGGTCACAAATCTGGTCACATTGAGGATATTAAAGAATGAGTAGAGAAAGAAGAATTTCACAACTACCTGAGAATATTGACATAATTTTGGCTCCGGAGGAGGGATTCGAACCCGCGACCTAGTGATTAACAGTCACCCGCTCTGCCAGCTGAGCTACTCCGGAACCGAAAAAAATAAGCTCAGAACTTTAAGCAGTACATTCTATACAGAAGAATATTATCAGTCAAGGATTCTGTACCATTATTTCATATTCTTGGACAATCATGGTGCTGTCTATCAGTCCGAATTTAGCAGGTTGATTAGAATCCCCTGTAAACGTATACTAGTAAGCTGTCTAATAGACCTATTTAACGTAGAAAATGCCGAAAAAAACAGACAAAACAGACAAGACTAAAGAAAAACGATATCAGGGCAACCTACTGCCGGCACATACTACTTCGCTTCAAAGGTATATGACCGAAATAAGTAATTATCCGGTCTTAAGCCGTGAGGAAGAGTATGAGCTTGCTATGAAGTATAAAAATGACGGGGACTTAGATGCCGCCAGGAAACTCGTTACATCAAACCTAAAATTCGTAGTAAAAGTAGCTAACGAGTACAAGAACTATGGACTTAATACAATGGATATAATCCAAGAGGGAAATGTAGGGCTTATGCATGCAGTCAAAGGATTTGACCCGACAAAGGGCTATCGTGTTATCTCCTATGCCGTATGGTGGATAAGGGCCTACATTCAAAATTATATAATCAAAAGCTGGAGCTTGGTTAAAGTTGGAACTACCCAGGCTCAAAGAAAACTATTTTACAAATTGCGCTCTACCAAGAATCAAATGGAAATAGGCGAGGGAAATCTTAGCTCAGAGGATTACAAAGAACTTGCTGATAAACTTAATGTTACTTATGAAGCCGTAATAGAGATGGACCAGAGAATGGGGAGCAAGGATTTATCTCTTGATGCTGAGATTAAAAGCGATACTAATTTATCTCATATGGATTTTCTTGCAGATGACGAAGAAAACCAAGAGGACTTAATAACCAAGGTGGAAGAGGAAAAGAGGGTTAAGAGCGGAATGGTAGATGCACTAAAAACCCTAAAGGATAGGGAAAGGTATATAGTCGAGAACAGAATACTAGCAGACAAACCACTTACACTTGAAGAACTCGGGACGAAATACAACATATCCAGGGAAAGAGTAAGACAAATCGAGAACGCGGCACTAAAAAAAATGAAAAGTATTTTAAAAGAAAAAGGTATTAGTAAAAGTTCTTAAACCAGGTAATCCCTCCAATCTATTTTGCGCCTATAATATCATAGACTTTGTTAAGAGCTTCATCTAATTTTTCAGGATTATTCCCCCCAGCTTGTGCAAGATCGGGCTTACCCCCACCTTTGCCGCCGATAATGGGTGCAAGCACTTTTACCATGTTTCCTGAATGATATTTCTTTGTTAAATCTTTTGTTACCCCAACAAGAATAAAGGCCCTGCCGTTATCTCTACTCCCGAGAACTGCTATGCCAGAATCAAGTTTACTTCTCACATCATCCCAGACTCTTCTTAACTGAGTTGCGTCAGCTCCTGATATTTCGGCAGATAGGACCTTAGTGCCGTTAACTTCTTTTATATTATCCATCAAATCACCAGCTCTTTCGCTAAGCGCCTTATTCTTATATGAATCAAGCTCAGCTTTAACAGACTCATTTTCCTCTACTAACCTTTTAAGTCTCGAGATAAAATCGGATTCAGAAACCCTCAAAATATTTGAAGCCTGAGCAAGCGTATCCTCCTTTCCCCTCATAAAATCCCATGCAGACTCTCCGGCAAGTGCATCTATTCTCCTAACCCCTGCAGAAGATGCGCCTTCCGATACAATCTTAAAAAGTCCCGCCTCCCCTGAAGTATCAAGATGAGTGCCTCCGCAAAGCTCTACACTATAATCACCGATGCTAACTACCCGCACATAATCTCCATATTTTTCTTCGAAAAAAGCCATAGACCCTTTTTTAATAGCATCATCATAAGGGACATCGGTCTCAATAACAACTTCATCATCCCATCTAATCCTCTCGTTAATAATATCTTCTACCTTTCTTAAATCTTTATCGTCAATTGAAGAATGGTGTGTGAAATCGAATCTTAGCCTGCCAGGAGCTACAAGAGAACCCGCTTGACCAACATGTGTTCCGAGCACTTCTCTGAGCACCGCATGGAGTATATGAGTAGTCGAATGATGAGTCTCTATGCCGTATCTAAATTTTTCATTAACCTTAAGTTTGACCTTGTCACCAACCCAAAGTGTCCCTTTTTTAATAACCGCGTGGTGTACTATGATTGTGGGGAGCGGTTTCTTTGTATCGATTACCTCTGCAATACCCTTCTCCGCTTCTATTACGCCCCGGTCGCCGAGTTGACCTCCCGATTCCCCATAAAACGGGGTCTTATCACTAATGAGATCAACTTCATCCCCTTCTTTTACATTATCTACAAGTAATCCATCCTTAATTATTGCAGTGATTCTTCCGGTATCCACCGTCCGCCCGTACCCAGTAAAATTCACTGCCAGACCGCTTGATACGAACTCTTTATATAAGGGCTCCAATTCACCTTCAGTATCACCTTTCCAGGCTTTCCTAGACTTTGTTCTCTGCTGTTCCATTTCTTTTCCAAAACCTGCATGGTCCAGAGTGAGACCGGCCTCGCCTGCAATATCTTCTGTTAAATCGACTGGGAAGCCAAAGGTGTCATAGAGTTTAAAAACAACATCTCCTGGAAGTACTTTCTCACCATCGTGCTTATCTATTTCGGCTTTTAAAAGATCAAGCCCTCTATCAATAGTTTCAAAAAACCTCTCTTCTTCATTCTTAACAACTTCAGCCACAAAATCTATTCTTTCTTCAAGCTCTGGATATGCATCTTCCATTATTTCTTTAACTCTGTTTGTTATCTTATAAAGACAAGGCTCTTCAATTCCAAGCATTTTAGCGTGACGAACAGCTCGTCTTAGAATTCTTCTTAGAACATATCCCCTTCCCTCGTTTGAAGGAAATACTCCGTCAGAAATCAGGAACGTTACAGCGCGCGCATGATCGGCTACCACTCTCATGGAAACATCAGAGTTTGCATCTTCCCCGTAGACTTTTCCGGAAATCTCTTCTACATTTGAAATTACTCCGCGAAGAAGGTCTGTTTCATAATTACTTTTAACACCCTGAAGCACAGCTGTAATCCGCTCTAACCCCATACCGGTATCAATACTCGGGTTTGGAAGAGGCGTCATTTTACCACTTGAATCCCGGTCATACTGCATAAACACAAGATTCCAAAGCTCAAGATAACGGTCACATTCACAACCCACTGCACAGCTTTTCTTGCCGCAGCTAAACTCTTCGCCCTGATCTATAAGGATTTCCGAACACGGGCCACAAGGCCCTGTATCACCCATTGACCAAAAGTTATCTTTCTCTCCCAAACGAAGCACCCTGTCCTCAGGAAGACCTATCACTTTTTGCCATAGTTCTAAAGCTTCATCATCTTCTTCAAATACGGTAACCCATAGCTTCTCCACTGGAAGCTTATAAACTTCTGTCATCAGCTTCCAGCCAAATTCAATGGCTTCCTTTTTAAAATAGTCACCGAACGAAAAGTTCCCCAGCATCTCGAAAAAAGTATGGTGCCTTGCAGTGTGTCCTACATTTTCTAAGTCGTTGTGTTTGCCTCCCGCTCTAACACACTTTTGGGATGAAGTAGCCCTATTATATGAGCGCTTTTCCAGACCTAAAAATACATCTTTGAATTGTACCATTCCGGCATTTGTAAATAGTAGGGTGGGATCACTTTTAGGTATGAGTGATGAGCTCCTGACTACAGTATGGTTATTATCTTCAAAATATTTAAGAAACAATTCTCTAATTTCTGAGCCTGTCATTATTTATAGAATACTCCATAATATTGTCATAACTAAATCTCTGCTAAATGGGGCTCTTTAACTATTTTTGAGGGATATTTTGCAGTCAACTGTCCGCATGCGCCTAGAATATCACTGCCCCGGCTTTTTCTTATCCTCACATTTATCTTGTATGAGATCAGTATTTCCTGGAATTTCAGTACTCTGTCCCAAGACGGAGATTGATAAGGAAGCGGAGAGGCTTCATTAAAAGGGATAACATTTATCTTACATTTTATTCCCTCTAAAAGACTTCCTAAAGTATGGGCATCGCTGTCGGAATCATTTATATCTTTGAGGAGAACATATTCGAACATGAGAAATTTCCTATTGGGTACAGGGAAATTAATGCTTGCATCTAGAAGCTCCTTTATCGGATATCGTTTATTTATAGGCATTATTTCATCCCTTAACTCATCTCTTGGTGCATTGAGAGAAACTGCGAGATTAACAGATACTTGTTTGCCAAGCTCCTTAATTTTAGGGACTAGACCCGAAGTTGATACGGTAATTCTTTTAGGCGATAGCCCAAGGCAATTCGGATCAATAAATGTATTAATGGCCTTAACCAAATTTTGCAAATTATCCAAAGGCTCCCCCATACCCATAAAAACGATATTAGTTATAGCATTATTTTGGTTTACAATCATGTACTGATCTAGTATTTCTGAGGGGGTCAGATTTCTAATCTTTCCTACAGTTCCTGTCATACAAAATGTACATCCAAGCGCACAACCTACTTGTGAGGAAATGCAAAGAGTGTTTCTTTTTTTATCTGGGATCAAAACGCTTTCAATCTGATTTCCGTCAAATAATTTGAATAAATACTTTTTTGTACCGTCTTTTGAGACTTGTTCTTCTACTAACTCAAGTGAGGGCTTCAATAAAAAGGAAAATTCAAGAAGGTCCCTAAAATCTTTTGAAAGATCAGTCATTTCGTCAAAAGAACCTGCACCCTTTTTATATAACCACTTTACGATTTGACGAGCTCTAAAAGGCTGCAAATTGTTTTGAAGTACAAACTTTTCAATTTCTCCGGGACTCAAATCCTTTATATTGATGTTTACGTTGTCTTGCATAAATTGATCCATATGGCTTTAATCCAAATAATGATACAAGGCGAAAAACCATTATACAATACCCTCTACCCTGACAATATCATCTATCTATATAGACGAAAAACACCTTTATATAAAATACGAATGAAGCTTTGATGAATATAATTTGATGGATTGTTTTAATACGCAAGGTCCGCACCAGTGAGATCAGCTCTAATCAGGCTTGCTTTGCTAAGATTAGTTCCCCTTAGACGTAACCCCTGAAGATTTATCACGTTTAGATTCAGATTACTCAGGTCTTGATTTCCAAAGTTAATTCTTCTGAGATCATAATTTTTAATCCTGTGATCAAAGCTGGTTACACCTAACTCTTTAAGTAGTTTATTATCTTTCTCAGAAAATGGTATCCTATTTGCAAAGCCACGCAGCTCCTCCCAACTTTGAGTCTCTCTTAATAACTTGGCCTTTATCTCCTCTTTCTCTTCCTCATAAAATGACAGTTATACAATACAATGTAACGTAATTTACAGGTATATTAAATATTAGAGAGACGAAGCAAATATGCCCAACTTAAAAACCGCTTTAGATCACGGACTAACAGAAGAAGAATATACTAAGATTGTAAACACCCTAGGTAGAGAACCTAACATAACCGAACTTGGCATACTTGCAGCAATGTGGTCTGAGCATTGCTCTTATAAGAGTTCAAGAGTTCACCTAAAAAGACTCCCTACCAAAGGGGACATTGTAATCCAGGGCCCCGGAGAAAATGCCGGAATAGTTGATATTGGAGAAGGACTTTGCGCAGTGTTTAAGATGGAAAGTCATAATCATCCTTCTTTTATTGAGCCTTATCAGGGTGCAGCTACAGGGGTGGGCGGAATATTAAGAGATATATTTACTATGGGCGCAAGACCCATTGCGCTTCTGGATTCCCTCAGGTTCGGAAACCCTTCCTTACTTAAAACTAAATTTCTAGTAGACGGGATCGTAGATGGGATTGCAGGTTATGGAAACTGTATTGGTATTCCTACTATAGGCGGCGAGGTTTATTTTGATGACTGCTATAACGGCAACCCACTTGTTAACGTTTTTGCATTAGGGATTACTAAGACTGATGAAATCTTCAGAGGCTACGCTAAGGGAGTCGGTAACCCTGTCATATACGTTGGATCAAAAACCGGAAGAGACGGCATACACGGGGCAGTAATGGCTTCTGAGACATTTACCAAAGAGGCTGAGGGAAAAAGACCCGCGGTTCAAGTGGGTGATCCTTTTACGGAAAAACTTCTTCTAGAAGCATGCCTTGAGCTTTTTAAGACAGGAACAGTAGTGGGTATACAGGATATGGGTGCAGCTGGGCTCACATCTTCTTCAACAGAAATGGCCGAGCGGGCCGGTACAGGACTTAGGATAGAAATTGACAAAGTACCTAGAAGGGAAGAATCGATGACTCCTTATGAGGTAATGTTGTCCGAGTCACAAGAACGAATGCTGATGGTGCTCGAAAAAGGAAAAGAACATATAGCAGAAAACATATTTAGGAAATGGGACCTTGACTTCAGTATAATCGGAGAGGTTACTGACAATAGTAAACTCATAATTTATGATAAGGGTGAACTATCCGCTGAAATCCCGATTAATCTTATATCAGAAGAAGCGCCCTCTTACAATAGACCGATACATAAGCCTGATTATATTGACGATATAAAAAATATAGATACGTCCTCGATCCCTTTACCTAAGGACCTGGGGGGAGTGCTTTTGACACTCCTATCCTCACCTACGCTAGCAAGTAAAAGGTGGATATTTGAGCAATACGACTACATGGTAAGGACAAATACCATAGCCCTACCCGGCTCTGACGCTTCAGTAGTTAGAATTAAGGGCACAAATAAAGCTGTTGCTATGACTGTAAACTGCAACCCCACATACTGTTATCTTGATCCCTACACAGGTGCTGGAATTGCGGTTGCAGAAAGTGCACGGAACCTGGCATGCTCAGGAGCCACTCCTCTTGCAATAACTGATTGTCTAAACTTCGGTAGCCCTGAAAAGCCGGAAGTAATGTGGCAGTTCGAGCAGGCAATTGACGGAATGAGTGAGGCCTGCTCTAAACTAAACACACCTGTAGTAAGCGGTAATGTAAGTTTCTATAATGAGACAGAGGGTACGGCAATATATCCGACCCCCACCGTGGGTATGGTAGGACTTATTGAAGATATGGATAAACACATGACCCAGTGGTTTAAGGATGAGGGCGATATAATCGTTCTACTTGGCGAGACCAAAGAGGAATTTGGCGGAAGTGAATATCTAAAACAAATCCACGGGAGAGTGTGCGGAACACCTCCAAGCCTTGACTTGGATAAGGAATTAAAGCTGATCAGGACTTTGCTTCAAGGGTCTCAAGAAGGTATAATAAAGTCAGCACACGATATATCTGAGGGAGGTCTTGCGCTAGCGATATCCGAATCCTGTTTTACACCTAGCGGCCTAAAAGGTGTTGAAATCAAAATACCTCAGTCGATACGGGATGATGCCCTCTTATTTTCAGAATCACAAGCAAGAGCAATAATATCACTTGACGAGCAAAATATCGCTAAGATTAAAGAATTAACGCAATGGTGCGGTGTACCAATGAAAATAATCGGCAGCGTAAACGGGACAAGACTTTTTATAGAGGACTTAATTGATATTCCTATATCCAAAGCCTATAGCAAATGGGCTCTAGGATTTGAGAATATACTAAAAAGCTATGCCTAAGCTTAAAGAAGAGTGCGGTGTTTTTGGCATATACGATAACATCGAAGCCTCTAACCTAACTTATCTAGGACTTCATGCCCTTCAACACAGAGGACAGGAGAGCGCCGGAATTGTCACTTCAGACGGGACAAATCTCCACAAGCACCGTGATATGGGCCTTGTGTCCGACATTTTTTCAGAAGAAGTTTTAGCTGATCTTCCGGGGAAAAATGCAATCGGCCACGTACGTTATTCAACCACAGGCTCGAGCCAACTCAAGAATATGCAGCCTATTGTTATAAACTATTCCAGAGGTCCTCTAGCTATTGCACACAATGGGAATTTAACCAATGCAAAAACGCTGAGGGATGAACTAGAGGGAGATGGCGCAATATTTCAATCTACTACAGACACCGAGGTCATAGTACATCTGATCGCAAGATCCAAAGAGGAAAAACTAGTAAAAAGAATTATCGAAGCTCTTATTAGATGTAAGGGAGCGTATTCTCTGATGTTCCTAACTCCGGAATATATGATAGCAGTAAGAGACCCCTATGGTTTTAGACCGCTAGCAATGGGTAAATTGGGGAACTCTCCGGTATTTGCCTCTGAAAGCTGTGCATTTGATCTAATAGAAGCCGAATATGTAAGGGAAGTTGAGCCTGGAGAGATAATTGTAGTGAGCCAGGACGGGATTGAATCCTTTAAACCCTTTAGCGAAGTTAAGCATGCATACTGTGTTTTTGAATATATATATTTTGCAAGACCCGACAGTTTCCTTACGGGAAGAAATGTTTATCAGGTAAGAAAAGAACTCGGTAAACAACTAGCCAGAGAACACCCCGCGGACGTCGACATTGTAGTAGCAGTGCCGGATTCGGGAGTTCCATCTGCTATGGGCTTTGCTGAAGAGTCAGGGCTTCCGCTTGAGTTAGGACTTTTAAGAAGTCACTATATGGGAAGAACTTTCATCGAGCCCCAACAATCTATACGGAACTTTGGAGTCAAGTTAAAATTAAATGCGATAAGGGAAGTACTCAATGGTAAAAAAGTCGCAATTATTGACGACTCGATAGTAAGGGGAACAACGAGTAGAAAAATTGTGAAAATGATAAGATCAGCCGGGGCAAAAGAGATCCATGTGAGGATCAGCTCACCTCCTACTAAGTTCTCTTGTTACTACGGTATCGACACACCTGTAAAAGAAGAGCTTATAGCGAACGCTTTAGACACTGAAGAAATAAGGAAGTACATAACCTCTGATTCTCTTGGATACTTAAGTCTTGAGGGAGTAATGAGCGCTGTTGAAACTTCTAAAAAAATAAACGGGAAAGAGCACTTCTGTGATGCATGCTTTACCGGCAAATACCCGGTTGAATTAACCGACCAGAAAACAATATACGAACAGCTTGGGCTTTTTGATGGGTAAGGAAGAAACCTTCAAAGAATTACCATCTATAATCTGATGAATTGATACCACGACAACATGGATCATTCGCTTGCCATGGAGTGTCACCTGGCACAACTTTTTCGTCCGATGTTATGGTAGTTACTCCATCTTTTCTTATCAAATCACCTACTATAATTGCCCACTCACCTGCGGGTTATTGTCGGGAAGTACTTCCAATACTTCTTTTTGGATTTTTTCACCGTTAAGTGCACAAATTTTAACTTCCGTCTCCTTGGTATTTCCAGTGAAAACAGAAACTAGTAATATGAAAATAACCGTTAGAGAAACTGCTATCTTGAATTTCATCTGTTATCTTCATCGAATTGAAATACTTATACCTAAGAAATCTATTGTATTTCATCTAACTTAGAAAGTACTTCTTCGAGCTTCTTTTTTTGAGTGGAAAATTCCTCGAATTTTTCCTTCTCCTTCTCTACTACATCTTCGGGAGCACGATCGAGGAATTTCGAATCAGAAAGTTTCTTTTCGGTTTGTTCTAGGTCCTTAGTAATCTTTCCAAGTTCTTTTTTGATTCTTTGAGATTCTTTCTTTATATCAATTAAACCTTCAATAGGCAAGAACACTTCAACCCCTGAAATTACTTGGGCTATAGCTTTTTCCGGCTTGTCCTTTTCTATTAGCTCGATATCGGAAAGTGATGCCAAGTTAATTATGAATTCTTTATTGGGTGTGATATGATTTTCTACTCTCTTATTATCTGGAAGCAATATTATATTGACCCTTTCTGAAGGATGGAGACCGACTACGGCTCTAAGACCCCTTATCGCAACTACTATATCCTTTATAAACTCAACCTCATCTTCTGCGTCTTTATAAACCTCACCCTCGTTAAACTCGGGAAAAGCGCTAACAACTATGCTATCCGCTATCTCATCATCTACTCCTTTTATATGAACACCAAAGCTCTTTAGTCTTTGATATAGCTCTTCACTAACGAAAGGAGCAATAGGATGAAGCAGTCCAAGTGCAGTTGTCAAAACCTTGACTAATACACTTCGGGTTCTCTGTTTATCCCCTTCGTTCTCGCCGTAAAGCACTGGTTTTACAAGCTCCAGGTACCAATCGCAGTACTCAGCCCAGAAGAATTGATAAATCGAACTGGCCGCTTTATCAAATTCGTAGCCTTCAATAGATTGCTCAACTTCCTTTATAGTACGGTTGAGTTTAGTAAGTATCCACTTATCAGAAGTAGAGAGTTCTTCACCGGACGGAATTAAATCCGCTTTATAACCCTCTAAATTCATTATTATGAATCTTGACGCATTCCAAATTTTATTTATGAAGTTCCTGTAGCCCTGAATTACCGGCATTGAGAGTTTTATATCTCTTCCCTGAGTAGCAAGGGCAGTCAGACTAAACCTCATTGCGTCAGCTCCGTACTCATCGATTACCCCAAGGGGATCAATAACATTTCCCCTTGTCTTACTCATCTTCTGCCCCTTCTCGTCTCTGATAAGCCCGTGAATATAAACTTCCTTAAAGGGCACATCCCCCATGAACTTAATTCCCTGCATAATCATACGAGCAACCCAGAAAAAAATAATATCAAAACCAGTCACTAAAACGCTAGTCGGATAGTATTTCTCAAGATCAGGATTTACCTCGGGCCATCCTAAAGTAGAGAACGGCCATAGCCCGGATGAAAACCAGGTGTCAAGAACATCCGGATCTCGTACAAGATCTACATCTTCGCCGTAATGCTCCTTAGATGCCCGAAGGGCTTTTTCCTCTGACAACTTAACAAATACATAACCGTCAGGCCCATACCAAGCGGGGATCTGATGACCCCACCAGAGCTGCCGCGATATACACCACGGCTCAATATTACGTAGCCATTCAAAATAAGTCCTTTCCCAGTATTTAGGTATAAATTTAACTCGCCCGTCTTCAACACAGGAGATCGCTTCTACAGCAAGCTTCTTGGCGTCCACATACCACTGATCCGTAAGCCAAGGCTCAATTACAACACCCGACCTATCTCCGTAAGGAACGGTATGAACTGTATCCTCAATTTCCCCTAATAAACCTTGCCCCTCCATATCTTCTATAATTCGTTTTCTGGCTTCAAAACGATCAAGCCCCCTGTAAACTTCAGGCACGTTATCGTTTAAGTGCGCTGTAGAGTCAAAAATATTAATCATTTCAAGGTTTTGTCTCTGCCCGACCTCAAAATCATTGAAATCGTGTGCAGGTGTTATCTTCACAGCCCCCGTTCCCTTTTCAGGGTCACTGTACTCGTCTGCAACAATAGGGATTTTACGCCCAACAAGAGGGAGTATGGCGTTTTTACCGACAAGGTGTTTATATCGTTCATCCTGAGGATGAACAGCTACACCAGTATCTCCTAACATTGTTTCAGGCCTTGTAGTAGCTACTGTAATAAATTCGTTGCTATCTTCTATCGGGTATTTTAAATGCCAGAGATTTCCTTTAGCCTCTCGCTGTTCTACTTCCAAATCAGAAATTGCAGTGCAAAGTTTGGGGTCCCAGTTAACTAGCCTCTTATCTTTGTAAATCAAATCCTGGTCGTATAGATCTACAAATACTTTTCTAACAGCATTTGAAAGGCCCTCATCCATTGTAAATCTTTCTTTGTCCCAATTGGGTAGTGCTCCTAGGCGTCGGAGCTGACGTGTAATCGTATCACCAGACTCTTCTTTCCACTGCCAAACACGCTCTAAAAAAACGCTTCTTCCTAAGTCAGTCCTCGATGTACCCTCTTTTTGCAGCTCCCGCTCGACCATCATCTGAGTAGCAATACCGGCATGATCAGTACCCGGAACCCAGAGCGCATCAAAACCCTTCATCCTCTTATAGCGAATAAGAATATCTTGAAGTATATTGTTGAGAGCATGACCGATATGAAGCGAGCCAGTTACATTTGGAGGAGGAATTACTATAGTAAAGGGTGGTTTGTCACTCGAAGAAGATGATTTGTAGTATCCTTTCTCAACCCACTTCTCGTACCACTTCTCTTCAACCTTTGTTGGATCATAAACCTTGTCCATTTCGGTTTTAGGGTTTTCAGACATGTTAATTTATATAAGATTCGGAAAATAATTTAGATTCAGGGATTAGGGTCATTTGACCCCAATCCCAATTTTTATTTTTTATTCTTCTTCAACAGCAGTAGCAGTTGGAACCGGTACTTCAAGTACAGGAACTTCAACATCTATGTTTCTATATATCGGAAGTCCAGTACCCGCTGGAATAAGCCTTCCCATAATAACGTTCTCTTTTAGACCTCTTAGGTAGTCTTCTTTTCCTTCACAGGCAGCCTCAGTAAGAACCCTAGTTGTTTCCTGGAATGATGCAGCTGAAAGCCAACTGTCAGTGCTTAATGAAGCTCTGGTTATACCAAGAAGAAGGGGCTCAGCAGAAGCTGGTCTCTCACCTTGTTCAACAACTCTTTCATTTTCTTCAAAGAAGACGATTTTCTCAACAGCTTCACCTACGAGAAGTATGGTATCGCCCGGGTCTTTAATTCTTACCCTTTTCAGCATCTGTCTTACAATGGCTTCAATATGTTTATCGTTTATTTTAACTCCCTGGAGTCTATAAACCTCCTGGATTTCATCAACCAGATAACGAGTTAGCGCACGTTCCCCTAGTATTCTTAGAATATCGTGCGGATTAACTGATCCGTCAACGAGCTGATTCCCAGAAGTTACTTGCTCTCCTTCTCTAACAAGAACGTGCTTACCCCTAGGAGCCAGATACTCTTTAGGCTCTCCAACCTCGGGGGTTACAATAACCCTTCTCTTTCCTTTTACATCCTTTCCATATGAGACAATTCCATCGATCTCCGTCAAAACAGCAAGATCCTTAGGAAGTCTTGCCTCAAATAGCTCAGCTACCCTTGGGAGTCCACCGGTTATGTCCTTGGTCTTTGCAGTTGCCCTAGCAATCTTAGCAAAGATATCTCCTGCACTAACCTCGTCACCCTCATTAACTTCTATGATAGCCCCTATAGGTAGTGAATATTGTATGTTTTTCCCTTCATCGGTCTTAATTACAAGACCTGGATGAACATCTAAGTTTTTAGTTTCAATTACCACTTTCTTATAAATACCAGTAACTTCATCAACTTGTTCTTTTAATGTTATACCTTGTTCCAAATCGACAAATCCTACCGTTCCATTAAACTCAGAAATGAAAGGTGTCGTGTAAGGGTCCCATTCCGCAATAAGGTGACCCTCTTTTACTTTTTCCCCTTCGGCTACTTTAAGTTTCGCTCCAAGGGCTAAAGGATATCTTTCTCTTTCGTAACCCTTATCGTCTAATATTATCAGAGTACCGGTACGATTTACCACAACAAGGCTTCCATCCTTACCTTCAACCGTTCTTATTCCGCTGAATTTGATAACGCCCTCGTGTGTATTTTCAAGCGTGCTTTCAGCAGCCCTCTGACTCGCAGCACCACCTATGTGGAAAGTTCTCATGGTAAGCTGAGTTCCAGGCTCCCCAATTGATTGGGCAGCAATAATACCAACGGCTTCACCTATGTTTACAAGCTTACCGGTAGCGAGGTTTCTTCCGTAACATAAAACACACACACCAACACGTGTTTCACACGTGAGCACGGATCTGATTCTGACCTCGGTAAGGCTCCCCGCTTCGTCAATTTTAGAGGCTACTTGCTCATCTATTTCATGATTGGCTTTTACAAGAACCTCCCCGCTTACGGGATCCACTATATCTTCAACCGTTACCCTGCCAAGTACCCTTTCCCCAACTCTCTCAATAATTTCCCCCCCCTCAACCAAATCACTAACCGTAATTCCCTCAGTAGTGCTACAATCATATTCTTTTATCATTACTTCCTGAGCTACGTCGATTAGCCTTCTTGTCAAGTAACCGGCATTCGCTGTTTTAAGCGCGGTGTCAGCTAACCCCTTTCTAGCTCCGTGAGTAGAAATAAAGTACTGAAGAACTGTAAGACCTTCACGGAAATTAGAAGTAATAGGAGTCTCAATAATTTCACCTGATGGTTTCGCCATCAGCCCTCTCATTCCTGCAAGCTGACGTACCTGAGTCTGACTACCTCTGGCCCCTGAGTCAATCATCATATAAATCGGATTGGAGCTTGGCCCTTTCCTGATTTTCCCCTCAGAGTCCTTAACCTCTTCAAAAGTAATGCCATTCATCATCTCCTGAGCCACGTCATCACTCGTACGTGCCCAGATATCAATTACCTTATTATATCTTTCTCCGTCGGTTATAAGCCCTTGGGAGTACTGATTCTGTACCTTTACAACTTCATCCCGGGCTTTTTGTAACATTTCTTCTTTCTTCTCAGGTATTTCCATATCATCAATCGCTATGGAGATACCCGCTTTTGTGGAGTACTTAAATCCTAAAGTCCTCATTCGGTCTGCCAGGATCACAGTACTTTTTCCTCCAGAGACTCTGAAACAACTATCCACAAGATCTTCAGACGCCCTTTTAGTCATTACTCTGTTAACCAATTCAAAAGGGATACCATCGGGCATTATGTCGTAAAGGAATACTCTTCCAACCGTGGTTTCATATATTTTGCCATTAATTCGGATCTTTATCTTTGCGTGGATTCCAACATCAGTGGAATCGTAGGCTACTTGCACTTCTTCTATGCAGGAAAAGATCTTTCCATCACCTTTGTCAAAAGCCTTATCCTTTGTCATATAGTAAATGCCAAGAACTATGTCTTGCGTGGGCAGAATTATAGGTTTCCCATGAGCAGGAGATAATATATTGTTTGTAGACATTACAAGTGTTCGACATTCGGTCTGAGCCTCAATCGAGAGTGGCACATGAACCGCCATCTGGTCTCCGTCAAAGTCCGCGTTAAATGCGGGGCAGACCAAAGGATGGATTTGAATGGCTTTATCTTCAATAAGTATTGGCTCAAAGGCTTGAATACTGAGCCTGTGAAGTGTGGGAGCACGATTTAAGAGGACGGGATGCTCTTTAATTACTTCATCCAAAGCGTCCCAGACAATCGGAGCCTCTTGTTCTACTAATTTTTTAGCAATTTTGATTGTTGCCGCAGCTCCCCATTTTTCAAGCTTCTGGTAGATAAAAGGTCTGAAAAGCTCAAGACCCATTTGTTTAGGTAATCCACACTGATGGAGCTTGAGATCAGGTCCTACGGTAATAACAGAACGGCCTGAGTAATCAACCCTCTTTCCTAATAAGTTTTGTCTGAACCTGCCCTGTTTCCCTTTAATAATATCACTTAGACTTTTCAGCGGACGGTGATTATGACCAAGTACCGGCCTACCCCTACGCCCGTTCTCCAAAAGTGCATCAACAGACTCTTGGAGCATACGCTTTTCATTTCTGACAATAATATCAGGAGCGCCTAACTCTAGTAATTTACTTAGTCGATTATTTCTATTAATAACACGTCTGTATAAATCGTTAAGATCAGATGTTGCAAACCTTCCACCATCAAGTGGCACAAGGGGTCGCAGGTCCGGGGGAAGAACAGGAATTCTTGTAAGAATCATCCACTCCGGACGATTCTTGGATTTCCTAAATGCTTCACTAATTCTAAGCCTTTTTGATATTCGAGCTCTTTTTATTGGAGATGAGGTGTTATTCATTTCAAGGCGCAGTTCTTCAGAAAGCTCAACAAGATCTATCTTCTTAAGCATCTCCCTTACGGACTCGGCACCCATACCAATTTTAAAGCTATGACCGTATTCTTCAACCGCTTTCCTGTATTTATCCTCACTAAGTATTTCCCCAAATTTTAGAGGAGTCCCGCCTGGATCAATAACTACATAAGATTCATAGTAAAGGGCCTTTTCCAAGTCTTTAAGGGTCATATCAAGCAGCATGCCGATCCTAGACGGAATGCTTCTCAAGAACCAAATATGAGCAACAGGTGAGGCAAGCTCTATATGGGCCATCCTATTTCTTCTTACTTTAGAAGAAATAACCTCAACCCCGCACTTCTCACATGTGATTCCTCTGTGCTTTAGCCTCTTATACTTTCCGCAAGTACATTCGTAATCTTTTACAGGTCCGAAAATTTTCGCACAGAACAAACCGCTTCTTTCCGGCTTGAAAGTTCTGTAATTTATAGTTTCTGGTTTTTTTACTTCCCCGTTAGACCATTCTTTGATCTTTTCAGGAGAAGCTATCGATATCTTAACCGCAGAATACTCAGAAGGGTTTTTAGGCTTTTCAAAAAGGGTATCTACGTCCACGTTTTACCTCCCTTTATATTTTGAAATAATTAATCCTTTTCTAAATCATCTTTTTCAAGCAACTCCACATTCAGCGATAATGCCTGGAGTTCTTTTTGTAGTACTTTAAAAGATTCCGGAAGACCCGGTTCAAAAGTCATATCACCTTTTACAATAGAATCAAATATTCTGGTTCTTCCGATTACATCATCAGACTTCACTGTAAGAAACTCTTGCAAGGTATATGAAGCGCCATAAGCTTCGAGCGCCCATACTTCCATCTCTCCAAGACGCTGGCCGCCGAAATGTGCTTTACCACCAAGCGGCTGTTGCGTAACGAGGGAGTAGGGACCTATGGCCCTTGCGTGAATTTTTTCCTCAACAAGGTGATGTAGTTTTAACATATACATAACACCTACAGTAACTTTTTGATCAAATGGCTCACCCGTCTGGCCGTCAAAAAGTATTGTTTTACCTTCTTCCGGCAGGCCGGTTTCTCTTAACAATTCTTTTATTTGTTTTTCAGAAGCTCCGTCAAAAACGGGAGATTTTACAGGAATTCCGTTCCCGAGACGTTTTGCAACTTCAATAACTTCCTCATCATCAAGATTATCTATCAACTTCTTGGTCTCAGAGGAATCATAGATATCTTTTAGCTTAGCTTTTAATGCTTTAGGACTAAACTCTCTTTCCATAAATTCATTTATCTGCTGGCCGAGCTCCTTACCTGCCCATCCGAGATGAGTTTCAAGGACCTGACCCACGTTCATTCTTGAAGGAACACCCAAAGGATTGAGGACCATCTCTACAGGAGAACCATTTGGAAGATATGGCAAATCTTCCTCAGCAAGTATTTTTGATATAACTCCTTTGTTCCCGTGCCTTCCAGCCATTTTGTCGCCTACTTGGAGTTTTCTTTTTACAGCAATGTTTACCTTTACGACTTTTAAAACCCCAGGAGGGAGCTCATCAGGCTTGGTAAGTTTAGATATCCTCTGGTCGTACAACACATTTGTTAAATCAATTTGCTCAAGGGTTCTTTCAATAATTCTCTTTATCTCAGCCTCTATATTATTACCTTTTTCAACACCAATATCCGCAAGTTTCTCAAACGGTATACCCTCGAGAACATCCTCTAGAATCTTATCACCTTTTTTGAAAACTGTTTTTCTTGATACAGTAAGTTTTGTAGATGACGTCTTGTTGAGAATAAGTGGCTTTATACGCTCAATAGCGTCGTCTTTTAAAACCTTAAGTTCATCATCTCTATCTTGTTCTAAGCGTGTGACTTCAAAATCTTCGATGCTCTTTGCTCTATCGTCTTTATTAACAACCCTGGAAATAAGCATCTTAACATCGATAACAGTCCCATATACACCAGGAGAAGCTTTTAAAGAAGTATCTTTAACATCGCCTGCTTTATCTCCAAATATTGCTCTTAGCAAACGCTCTTCAGGAGAAAGCTGTGTCTCTCCCTTGGGAGATATCTTGCCTACAATTATGTCCCCTGGTTTTACCTCCGCCCCTATTCTGATAATTCCGCTTTCATCCAAATTTCTAAGGGCGTCTTCACTTACATTGGGGATATCCCTTGTAATTTCTTCTCTTCCGAGTTTTGTTTCTCTCGCAACACATTCAACTTCTTCAATGTGAATTGATGTAAATCTATCCTCTTTTACCAGTTTCTCGCTCATTAAAATGGCGTCTTCAAAGTTGTATCCACCCCAGGGCATGAAAGCTACAAGTACATTTTGGCCAAGCGCCAATTCACCATGATCGGTTGAAGGACCATCAGCAATTACTTGCCCTGCCCTAACAGCCTGTCCCTTCTTTACTATTGGCTTCTGATTCCAGCAGGTGCTCTGGTTAGACTTGGGAAATTTAAGAAGGCTATACATGTCAACGCCGGCTTCGTCTTTTACACTATCGGTATAAGCGCTTACCACAATTCTGGCTGAATCGACATATTCAACCACACCGTCTCTTTTCGCTATAACGGTGACTCCTGAATCTTTTGCAACTCTGCTCTCAAGACCGGTCCCAACAATAGGGGCACTGGTTCTAATAAGAGGCACGGCTTGACGTTGCATGTTTGAGCCCATCAAGGCACGGTTTGCATCATCATGCTCTAGAAAAGGTATTAAAGAAGCCGATACAGAAACAAGCTGGGCTGGGGAAACATCCATTAGATCAACTCGCTCACGATCAATCATAAGAAATTCACCGCCCTGTCTTACGGAAATAAATTCAGATGTAAAGCTTCCCTTTTTATCCAGTGGAGCATTTGCCTGTGCAATTATATATTTTTCCTCAGCAAGGGCATTCATATAAACAATTTCATCTGTAACTCTCGCTTTTTTTACAACACGGTACGGGGTCTGTATAAAACCAAACTCATTTATCTTTCCGTATGTGCTAAGACTTGATATAAGACCAATGTTTGGCCCTTCAGGAGTTTCAATTGGACATATTCTCCCGTAGTGAGAGGAATGTACATCTCTAACCTCAAAACCTGCTCTTTCACGCGTAAGCCCCCCTGGGCCTAAGGCGCTAAGTCTCCTCTTGTGAGTAATTTCAGACAGTGGATTAGTTTGATCCATAAATTGGGAAAGCTGTCCAGTAGCAAAGAATTCTTTTACGACAGCAATCACTGTTTTAGGAATTAGCAGTTCGCTCGGCATCAGGTTTTCAACCGCCTGATAACCCATTTTCTCTTTGACAGAACGGGCTAATCTTTCAAGCCCATGATAGAACCTGTCTTCAATTAACTCACCAACGGTCCTGACCCTTCTGTTTCCAAGGTGGTCAATATCATCCGTTGCCCCTCTACCGCCTCTTAAATCCAGGAGATATCCGACAGTCCCCAAAATATCTTCTTTTGTAAGAGTAGAGACATCATCAGAAATACCGTGATTTAGTTTATAATTTATCTTAAGCCGTCCTACTTGAGAGAGCCTGTATGTATCCGGATTAAAAAACATATTTTCAAAGAAAGTTTCTGCAACTTTTAGTGTTGGAGGATCGGTAGGACGAAACTTTTTGTAAATCTCTGTAATTGCTTCTTCCCTAGTAATTACTTTATCTGCTAGCACACTACTTCTAAGAGAGGCAACGACAGAAACGTTATCTATATAAAATACTTTTAATTTTTTTACACCAGCTTGTTTTATTTCATCTAGCTTTTCTTCAGTTATTGACTCATTAAAATTTACGACTACTTCGCCGGTTTTTTTATTCACAATGTCGTCTGCAGCAAATCTATCAATCAATTCGCTTGGGTCAATCGAAATACTTTTTACTTTTGCATTTTTTAGCTTTTCAATATGGTTTCGTACTAACCTTCTTCCCTTCTTAATTAAAACATCTCCGCTTTTTGGATCCAATATATCAGCTGTAGAGCGTTGATAGGGCAGCACGTCATAATTAACATCTTTACTCATTCCTTTTGAATCTATATGGATAGACTCAACAGGGTAAAAATGGTTCATTATTTCTTTATTGTCATAACCAAGAGCTTTTAAAAGCACAGTTACAAGAAATTTCTTCTTTCTATCAATCCTTACATGGAGAAGGTCTTTAGAATCGAATTCAAAATCTATCCACCTACCATCATGAGGAACTATCCTGGCTGAGAAGGAGGACCTTCCGGCGCTGTTATTTTTGTTTTTTACCTGATCAAAAAAGACTCCGGGAGAACGGTGAAGCTGGTTAACGATAACCCTCTCCGTACCATTGACTATAAAAGAACCGTTAGGCGTCATTAGCGGTATTTCGCCGAAATAAACTTCCTGTTCTTTCACATCTCTGATTGTACGCTCATCACCCGATTCCGTATCCCAAATCACCAGTCTGAATGTAACGTATAGCGGCGCTATATAGGTATATCCTTTTAACCTACATTCTACCGCTTCGTACTTTGGTTTATCCAAGCGGTAGCCAATATATTCAAGCGAGGCTTTTTCGTTATAATCCTCTATTGGGAATACAGTTTTAAAAGCGTTATGCAGACCAAAATCTTCTCTACCCTCAGGTTCCGTATTAGCTTGCAGAAAATCACGATAGGACTCAATTTGCACTTCAAGCAGGTGAGGTATTTCAAGAACAGTTGGTATTTTCGAAAAACTCTTTCTAAATTTATAAAATTCTAAACCATCAAGGCTCAATTTGGCTTACCCCCTAATTAAGTTTATTAAACTCATTCGACCAACTTCACAACCGACCAACTTCACAACCAAATTCTATACAGTAAAAACACGGGTTTTTAGCGTTCAATTAAGTGCCTCGTCCCCTACAGTATTCAGGTCTACATATGTGATATCCATATTTCTTAATGTCTATACTTCAAATAGAAAGATTCAATAGGGAAGCTCTCAAATGAACAAACGATTAAATATATTAGCAACTAATTTTAAGTTGCCGAGACATCTACAAATAACCGCCCGTTCAAAAGAAACCCTTAACTGATTTCTATTTCTGCGCCAGTTTCCTCGAGCCTTTTCTTAATGCTCTCGGCTTCTTCCTTATCAACACCTTCTTTTACAGCTTTGGGGGCACTTTCTACAAGCTCTTTTGCTTCTTTAAGACCTAGAGATGTAACCTCTCTAACGGCTTTAATAACTTGTATCTTGTTGTCGCCAAAAGCTTTTAAGACTACATCAAATTCAGTCTTTTCAGCTGATTCCGCCTGGCCATCCCCAGCAGGGGCTGCACCTGCAGCAGCAACCGCTACGGGAGCTGCAGCTTTTACATCAAATTTGTCTTCTATCTCCTTGATCAAGTCTGAAATTTCAAGCATAGTCGCTTTTTCAAGGTATGAAACAACATCGGTTCTTGTGATTTCAGGCATTATACCTGTACCTCCTTAAATGTATTAGAAAATATGTTTTTATCATTCTCATAAAACTTGCAAATCTACTACTTAACTTTCCTTTTTACTCTCCCCTTTACTTTCCTCTTTGCTCTCCTGCTTACTTTCCTCTTTGCTCTCCTGCTTACTTTCCTTTTTACTTACCTTCTTGGTATCTTCTTTGCTTTCCTCTTTGCTTTCCTCTTTGCTCTCCTGCTTACTTTCCTCTTTGCTCTCCTGCTTGCTCTCCTCTTTGCTTTCCTGCTTACTTTCCTCTTTACTTTCCCCTTTACTTTCCTCTTTGCTCTCCTGCTTACTTTCCTCTTTACTTGCCTGCTTGGTATCCTTTACCGCCTCTAAAGCATATAACAACCTGGTTTGCATCTGAGTCAGAGTACCCAAGAAATTTGATACCGGGCTTGAGAGTATCCCCAAAAGCTGTGATATCATTTCCGGACGTGATGGCAATTTTGAGAGCATTGTAATCTCATCAGCACCAACAACATTGCCCTCGACAACTCCCCCTTTAATCTTAAGTGAAGGAAGCTTTTTAGCGGAATTGACAAAAACCTTTGCAGCTGCTGCCGGATCATTTTCGCAAACTGCGATAGCGGTCGGACCGATGAACAAATCGCTTATTTGCTCAATATCCGTATCCTTAGCAGCTATTTTTAGGAGTGTATTTTTAACAATCTTCAGCTTTGTATCAGCATCCTTTAAGTTAGATCTAAGCCCTTCAAGCTCTTTTACTGTAAGCCCTTTATATTCAACAAGAATAACTGAAGGCTTAGCTTTAAAAACTCCGTTAAAATGTTCAACAACTTCGTTTTTCGCCGCTTTAGTTAACATTATTCACTCCTTAGATACATGTATGAATTAAAACCCTATAACAATATATATTATATAAAAACTATGTTATTACGCCGCAATTTGAAATCTTTTTAGTTCTTCACGCACATTAAGAAAATCTACCTTAATTCCAGGCCCCATTGTGTTTGCAATAGTAATCTTTCTGATAAATGTACCCTTTGATGATGGGGGCTTCATTTTTGTAAGGGATTCCATAAGAATAAGGAAATTATCCTTTAACTTATCTGAACCAAAAGAAACCTTACCAATAGAGGTATGTACAACCCCACCCTTGTCATTTTTGACTTCGATTCTTCCTGCTTTTGCCTCTTTTACCGCTTGTTCTATATCAAACGTTACTGTACCCACCTTTGGAGTAGGCATAAGCCCTCTGGGACCTAATACTTTTCCTAATTTGGCAACAGTACTCATCACATCAGGAGTCGCTATAGAAACATCAAATTTGAGCCAGTTATCTTTTGATATCTTATCAATCATATCCTCAAGACCTACATAATCGGCACCTGCATCCTGCGCTTCCTTTTCTTTCTCTCCTTTTGCGAAAACCAATACCCTTATATCTTTACCTATACCGTGAGGGAGAACCAAGCCAGTTCTTATCTGCTGATTAGCCTGTCTGGGATCAATGCCAAGTTTTACAGAAACCTCTACAGTTTCATCAAATTTAGCAGTTTTAGTTTCATCAATAAGTTTAATTGCTTCATCCACAGTGTAACTTTTCTTGACATCAACTGCTTCACTGACCTCGGTATATTTTTTCCCTTTTTTTGCCATTACCTTTCTCCTTAAAATCTAATAACTTCCACTTAAATAATCACCAAACGACAATTATTCAATCTCTATCCCCATACTTCTTGCAGTGCCAGCAACAATGTTAGATGCGGCTTGTATATCATTCGTATTTAGATCAGGCAGCTTAGTTTTAGCTATCTCTTCCACCTGGGCTTTAGTTACTTTCCCTACTTTAACCTTCAGAGCTTCACCAGAACCCTTGTCAACCTTAGCGGCTTTCTTTAGCAAATAAGAGACCGGTGGAGTTCTAACCTCAAAGGAAAACGACCTATCTGCATATACAGTAACAGTAACAGGAAGAAGTCCCTCCATTTTAGCCGTTTGAGCGTTAAATGCTTTGCAAAATTCCATTATATTTACACCGCGTTGGCCAAGAGCCGGACCAACAGGGGGTGAAGGTGTTGCCTTCCCGGCATCTACTAAGAGTTTTATATATCCGTCTATCTTTTTCATATTAAATTTTCTCCACTTGGTTAACATCTAATTCTATTGGAGTGGTTCTACCAAAAATAGTCACAAGAACCTTCACCTTCGCTTTATCATGATTAACTTCTTCAATTACTCCTGAGAAGTTAGCGAACGGGCCTTCTATCACCTTCACTGCCTCACCATATTCAAATGAAATCTTCGGTTTGGGCTTTAGTGTACCCTCTTCAATCTGCCTCTTTATTTTTTGAACTTCTTCTTCACCTACGTCGGGAACAGAATCAGGATCTATTGTACCATCCTTAACCTTGCCGCCCACGAAACCTATCACTTTAGGAATATTTCTTATAAAATGCCAACTTCTATCATTAAGCTCCATGCTTACCAATATGTAACCGGGGAAGAACTTTCTAACCGAAGTCTTCTTTTTTCCACCTTTTAATGGCTCAACAATAGTCTCGGTTGGCACCAGCACTTCACCAACCTGGTCCTCAAATCCTTCTATTACCATTCTATCTTCAATATAGGACTTTACACGATCTTCAAAGCCCGTATTTGTATGAATGACATACCACCTATTATTCAAATTCCCATTTCTCCGTAACAGTTTGTTAGCTCAATACGTATCTTATTGCCATTGAAAAAATAAAGTCTACACCTGCCAAGAAAGCAGCAAACAGGCCAGAAATAAGAATCACAGCCACAGTCGACTTTAGCGCTTCCTGTCTGGAAGGCCATGTAATACGCTTCGCCTCGTTTTCTATATCTTTGGCAAATTGAGCTGTTTCTGAACTCAGTTCTCTTATCTTATCCATTTAGAAGTCCATTTTGCAGGGCAGGAGGGAATCGAACCCCCAACCCCTGGTTTTGGAGACCAGTGCTCTGCCTAATTGAGCTACTGCCCTTTTCACAACTATAATCTTTATGTTATTTCGTTTCTTTGTGTAAAGTGTGGGTTTTACACCATCTGCAATATTTTTTAAGCTCAAGTTTCTCCTTATGAATCTGCTTATTCTTTGTTGTTGAATAATTTCTTCTTTTACAATCACTGCATGCAAGAGCTACAATTAAAGTATTATCACCCATAATTATTATTACTCCACAATTATTACTCTATGATTTTAGTAACAACACCAGCACCTACTGTTCTTCCACCCTCTCTTATTGCAAAACGAAGTTTCTCTTCCAATGCAATTGGTGCTATAAGTTCCACATCCATATTTATGTTATCCCCAGGCATTACCATCTCTACTCCCTCTGGCAGCACTATCGACCCCGTAACATCCGTTGTCCTTAAATAAAACTGCGGCCTGTACCCTGGGAAAAACGGCGTATGCCTTCCTCCCTCTTCTTTCTTTAGTACATAAACCTCCGCCTTAAACTTCGCATGCGGGGTTATACTACCAGGTTTTGAAAGCACCTGTCCCCTTTCAACTTCATCCTTTCCAGTTCCACGAAGCAATACCCCTACATTGTCTCCTGCTATTGCGTCGTCCAAGATCTTCCTGAACATCTCCAAGCTTGTAGCAACCGTCTTCTGTGTCTCCTTAAAACCCACTATCTCTACCTCGTCTCCTCCTACGATCTTCCCCCTCTCCACTCTTCCCGTTACAACCGTTCCTCTACCTGAAATAGTGAACACATCTTCGATTGCCATCAAAAACGGCTTGTCCATCTCCCTCTTAGGCTCGGGTATGTACGTGTCTATTGCATTCACTAAATCCATCACCTGTTGCTCTGCCGCAGGATCCCCGTCCAGGGCCTTAAGTGCGCTTACCCTTATTACAGGTACATCATCTCCGGGAAATCCATACTGGCTCAGTAGATCCCTTACCTCTAACTCTACAAGGTCTAGCAGCTCTTCATCGTCCATCATATCCACTTTATTTAGTGCTACCACTATGTAGGGCACTCCAACCTGTCTTGCCAGTAGTATATGTTCCCTTGTCTGGGGCATAGGGCCGTCCGGTGCGCTTACCACTAATATTGCCCCATCCATCTGTGCAGCCCCTGTTATCATGTTCTTTACATAGTCTGCATGTCCAGGACAGTCTACGTGGGCGTAATGCCTGGTCTCTGTCTCGTATTCAACATGCGCTATGTTGATTGTTATTCCTCTTTCTCTTTCCTCAGGAGCCTTGTCTATATCACCAAACTCTACAAATGACGCTCCACCTGCTTTCTCCAATACTTTTGTTATCGCCGCTGTTAATGTCGTCTTACCATGGTCCACATGTCCCACGGTTCCTACGTTTATGTGCGGCTTTGTTCTCTCAAATTTTTGCTTAGACATCTTTACTCTTCCTCCTCCTTAAGCATTTAGAAGCTCGAGTTTTTTACAATATAATGAGCCCACGAGCGGACTTGAACCGCTGACCTCATCCTTACCAAGGATGTGCTCTACCGGCTGAGCTACGTGGGCGTTACAGCCTTTGAGCGGGAGACGGGATTCGAACCCGCGACCCTCAGCTTGGAAGGCTGATGCTCTAGCCAACTGAGCTACTCCCGCTTTTAGAGCATGAAATAATTCAACTAACCTATTAATTAAGTTAAATAAACCGAAGAATCCGCTAAACCCAATCCTATGGGGAGGGCAGGATTCGAACCTACGTAGGCTTACACCGGCAGATTTACAGTCTGCTGCTTTTGACCACTCAGCCACCTCCCCCCAAATATATATACTTTTCAAATTTTCTAGTCTAAGCATGTTATAATTGGAGCTGGCGAAGGGACTTGAACCCCCGGCCTGCTGATTACAAATCAGCTGCTCTACCACTGAGCTACGCCAGCTGCCCAAAACCCATTATTTATTATTTCTACAGAATTTTTAAAGACTCTCCATAAAAATGAAATTAGGTAGAACTCGCCCGCGATTGTAAAACCAGATATTTTAACATAAAATATTCACTATTGTCAACTATATCTACGAATATAAGACAATTAATAGAATGTAGCCATGAAATTCGCTTCAGCAACTTTCGAATCACTCACATAAGCACTTGACTTAAATGTAACAATTTTGGACCGGAGCCTAACTATTTCTGCATGAAGCTGAATCTCATCCTCTGGATTAACTACTTTTCTGAATTTTACTTTATCAAGACCCATTAAATAACAACCTTCTGGATCCTTGGCATTTTCATCTTTTATTAACGAAGCAGCTATCAGTATGGCCGCAGCTTGTGCAAGCGCTTCAACTAACAATACACCAGGTACTACGGGATACCCAGGGAAATGCCCTTTAAAAAATTCTTCTTCTGCCGAAAAAGTTTTAACTGCTAAGATTCTTGAATACGGATCGAACTCAAGCACTTTATCAACAAGAAGAAATGGTTCTCTATGCGGAATATAATTTTTTATTTCTTCTTTGTCCATCAAAATAATCGTAACTCCCTAAAATCTAAATGGTATGAATAATATCATTATTACTTAGCGTCGTAAGCCTGAATAACTTGATCAGTTATATCAATAGTTGGGCTATAAAAAATCAACACACTAGTATCCACTATTAGGGTATATCCCCCAGCTTGACCGATTGATTTAAGAATCTTCTGAATCTCGCCCATTATTTTTTGAGTAAGTTCATAATCTTTCTTCCTAAACTCGAATTGAAAGTCTTCCAAAGATCTTGTTAAATCCTTCTTCTGTCTCTCTATTTGTTCGGCTTTTTGTTTTCTTGAGGCTTCATTCATAACTGCAGCGTTTTTGATAAAATCCCGCTCCAGGGCTTCAACTTGTATTCTTTTACTTTCTAACGCCTTACTCTTTGGACCAAACTGAGCCTCAACTGCGGCAGTTGTAGACTTACCCTTATTTGAATCTGTTACAACACGGCGAAGATCCACAACCCCTATTTTTGTAGTCTGGGCGTATGCAAAACTAGACATCAACAACAAAGAACTCAACACCACCAATAATAATCTCATTTCTTACCTCCTTGAATTTAGAATAAAGTTCCTACGGTAAATTGTATTTCATAAGACTTTTCACCTGGCAATCTATCCCCTCCTATAGGGAAACCCACTTCAAGCCTCAAAGGCCCAAGTGGGGATATCCATCTAATTCCGGCTCCTACATCCTTTCTAAGATCAGCCGGATTTACTGTTAAATCTTGGCCATCATTAAATGCATTACCCATATCATAAAAAATAACTCCTCTTAAACCAACTGATGAAATGAGGGGGAAAACATAATCAGCCGATACTAAGATTTCCTGAACACCACCAATAATTACAAAATCTCCATCTTCAGTCGGAACACGAGCACCAACTCTTCTAAAACCAAATCCTCTTAACGTATTTGGGCCTCCAAGAAAGAACCTTTCCCCTACAACAAGATCGTTTCCATTGTTTCGAAAGGCTATTATTCCATATCTTCCCCTTATAGTAAATACTGTATTAAACCATAGAGAAAACCATTGCCGCGAGGATAAAATATATTTAGTAAAATCAGTATTACCACCAAAGGGTGTCCCGGCAAACTCTAAATTAGTTCTGGTGAGATTACCTTTACTTGGATCTAACAGGTTATTTCTCGAATCCCATGACACACCGAGACCAACACTGCTTATCGTTCTATTATTAGAAGTGAGGATCAGCCTTGCATTATCATCAATGTCCCCTATTTTAACATTTTCTATCCTGTATGTAAGATTCGTATTTAATCTTCTCCATATTCTTCTTCCAATTGTTAGACTGCCACCAAAGGAACTACGGTCAAAATCCCTAAAGGTTCTATCGGTCCTGAAAATTACAGCATCTAATGTCCAATCTGTATCTAAAAGATTAGGGTCCGCATAGTTCACGAAGAATAACTGAGTCACTCCGCCTACCTGGGCATTAAAAGAAGCTCTTTTACCGTAACCAAAGAGATTAGACTCTTGAATTTGACCGGCAAATATAAATGTTTCAACCGAACTAAATCCCCCAGCTACACTAAAAAATCCGGTAGACTTTTCTTCTACTCTAACTTTTAAATCTAATTCATCTTCAGTTCCGGGAACGCGTTCTGAAACAACTTCAACGTTCTCCTCAAAAAAACCAAGCCTGGTAACCCTTGGTTTAATTGCTTGTACTGCACTAGCATTATAAAGCTGCTCTTCCTCTATGGGAATTTCGCGTCTGATAACCTTGTCTCTGGTTCTGTAGTTTCCAACAATATCTATATCTCTTATATGTACCTCAGGGCCTTTTTCCAATTTAAATTTAATTCCAACAGTAAGTGCTTGCCTGTCCAGTGCAAATCTAGGCTCTGCATTGGCAAATGCATACCCCCTATTGCCGTAGAAAGTCGTTAGCCCGTGTATATCACGGGCCAAGAAACTGCCTCTGAAAATCTCTCCGCTTTTTAGTTTTAGAATTTCCTGCAATTCCTCCACAGGAACGATTAGATCTCCTTCAAAGGATAGCTCACTAACAGTAAATTGATCCCCTTCGCTAATTTTAAATGTGATGATATAGCCGTTTTTGTCTTCGCTGTACTCTATTTCAGGTTTGCTGACCTTTACATCAAGAAATCCGTTGTCAATGTAAGTTGTTCTTATTCTTTCAGAATCGTTCTGTACTTCACGTGGTATATAAAGCCCCTTTTTTGAAATAAAAGAAAATATCCCCTTGGGTTTTGAATATAGACCCTTTTTTACTACTTTAGTCTTTTAGTTTTTCATTACCAATAAATACAACTTTCTTTATATAGGCTTTTTTACCTTCTTTTATATTAAAGGTAACACTCACAGTACCGTCCCCTTCGGGCTCAATATCGTAATCGACAACAGTACCTATTAGACCCTTCTCCGAATATAATTGTCCAATAGCTTCTTGGCTTTTTTTAACAATGTTTAGATCTATTATTCTGCCTTCTTTTACTGTGACAACTTCAAGAATTTTGTCACTCTTTTCATCCTTATTACCTCTTATTCGGAGGTCAGAGACAATGGGTTTTTCCTTAACTTTATATACTAAGATAATTCCCTGAGTAGTCCTATCAATTTCAGCCGTAACATCTTCAAAAGATCCTATATTGTATATCTTCTTAACATCTTCTCTGACTGAAGCAGTCGAAAGCTGATCTCCTACCTTGGAGGTTATATTTAGCTGTATAAGCTCAATCTCAACTCTTCGGTTGCCTTCCACTTTAATTTCAATTATCTCATTGTTCTTTGAATCAAGATCACCTTCTTCTTCAATTTGAGTATTTTCATTTGAGTTATCCGATGAGGTATCTTGTGCTACTTCCCAACCTAAAGCGTCTTTTAATGCGATCCTCTCAATGACTTTTGCCTGTCCAAACGAAGAACCAATAAAAACTGCCGTAAGTAACATCAATGTACTTAAAGAAAGGACAACTGTAAGATTGCGCTTATTAATTTGCATCAACAATTTTTCCATCAGAAAGTCTGATTCTCCTGTTAAGTCGGTTCGCAATTTCCATATTATGAGTAACTAAAACTGAGGTTATTCCATATTCGTCATTAAGCATCAAAAACAAATCGAGAATTGACCCTCCCGTATACATATCCAAATTACCTGTGGGCTCATCAGCTAATATTACTTTAGGTTTTAATACAACTGCTCTTGCTATCGCTACTCTTTGCTGTTCGCCTCCCGACAGTTCTCCCGGGCGGTGTTCAAGCCTTGGTTCTAATCCTACCTTACCAAGAATCTCCACAGCCATTTCTCTTGCTTGTTCTGAATCTATACCTCTAATCAAACAAGGCATCATAACATTTTCAAGCGCGCTAAATTCAGCAAGAAGATAATGGAATTGAAAAACAAAGCCAATTTCACTATTTCTGAAAGCTGCAATTTCTCCGTCATTTTGGCTAAAGATATTGTTAGTATCGTAATAAACTTCTCCCCGGGTGGGATGCTCCAGAGTTCCTAGTATGTGCAAGAGAGTACTCTTGCCGGAACCGGAAACACCGACAACAGCTAGTGTTTCTCCATGTGAGATATTCAAATCGATTCCCTTTAAGGCTTCTACTCGACCACCAATAGTTTCAAACACCTTCCATAAACCCTCAATTCGAATTACCATTTATTACTCATACCTCAGTGCCTCAATAGGATCTTTTCGAGACGCTTGAAATGATGGATACAAAGTTGCAATAAAACATATCAATATGCTGAAGAATGCAACGGTTATAAAATAAAACGGTTCAATTTTAACTGGAAAGTCGGAAATAGGGTAGACATTATTATCAAAGGGAATTAGTTCCCTTATAGTATCGCTGGTCTTGAGCAAGTAACAAATCCCATATCCGGCTGCGGTACCAAGAAGAGTTCCCACAGTTCCAATTATCATTCCCTCAGTAACAAATATTTTCAGAATGCCACTTTTTGTAGCCCCCATTGCACGCAATATAGCTATATCCTTTCCTTTCTCCATAACCACCATAGTCAAGGTGCTAACAATATTAAGAGCTGCCACAAGTACTATTAATCCGAGTATTATTGCTATTGCTATCCTTTCTAAACGGAGCGCATTGAATAATCTTTTATTTACCTCTTCCCAGTTCCTTGTGTAATAAGGGAAACCAAGAATAGAAGTAAGCTCACTTCCCATTTTTCTTGCATTGTAAATATCCTGTACTTTTATCTCTACGCCGGAGACCTGACCTTTCATATCAAAAAAATCCATCGCATCCTCAAGATCAATATAAGATATTGATGAATCATATTCAATCATACCGTAATCAAATATCCCTATCACTTCATATTTTTTCACCTTAGCTGTTTGACCAAAGGGGCCTAATTTCCCAAATGGTGATATCAGGCTGACCAGGTCACCCTCTAGAACTCCTAGATTAGCCGCAAGCTCTTTTCCAATAAGAATAGGAGGTTTACCGGAGTCCGTATCCGCATTTAATTTTACTAAAACTTTATTACCAATCTCTTTTAGCTGTTCGTCATTTAATTTTTTATCAGATTTTCTTTTCTCCACACTTCCATTCCCAATGGCTTCCTCTATGCTAGTTACCTTGCCCGCAGTATTGGGATCAATACCTCTTATGACAGACCCTGATACGTTTCTTTCACTCGCTATCATCCCCTGGCCGTAAATAAATGGGCTAGCCCCGACAACTCCTGGAAATTCAAGCACGTCCTCTTTTATTTCACCATAATCCTTCATGGGTCCGTCGTAGCTAAGCACAACGAGATGAGAGCTGACACCGAGAATTTTCTCCCTTAGCTCTTCTTCAAATCCCCCCATAACTGCAAGAACCACGTTAAGAGCCATTACGCCAATAATTACCCCTAGAACCGAAATTATTCCTATAATGGAAGTAAACTTCTGCTTTCTCCGGGAACTGAGATATCTAAGTCCAATAAAAAATTCGTATTTCATCAGGGTCTGAGGTGAGGAAAGAAAATAACTTCCCTTATTGAAGGAGAATTGGTAAATAGCATGACAAGACGATCAATTCCAATACCCTCACCTGCCGTAGGAGGCATACCATGCTCTAAGGCGGTGATATAGTCCTGATCCATCTCATGCACTTCCTCTTCACCTTTGTTTTTTAACTCTATTTGCTTCTCAAATCTCTCTTTTTGATCTATCGGGTCGTTTAACTCAGAAAAAGCGTTAGCTATTTCACGCCCGTATATATAAAGTTCAAAACGATCGGTTATTTCCGGATTTTCTTCATTCTTTCTGGCAAGTGGTGATACATCGAGCGGAAACCCATATACAAAAGTAGGGTTAGTCAGTTTATCTTCGAAAATGCTCTCAAAGATCTCTGTTATGGCCTTACCTCTGATTCCTTTATGATCGATTCCTAAAGAATCAGCTTTTTTAAATAGTTCTTTGTCATCAGATAAAATTTTGTCACCTAGTTCTTGTCTGAGCGACTCTGATATATCCATCCTCTTCCAGGGACGAGTCATGTCAATTTGAACGTCTACGTATTCAAATTTTAGTGTGTTTTTGATTTCATGAGATATATGGCAAATAAGCTCTTCAGTCAAATCCATCAGATCTTCATATGTTGCATAGGCTTGATAGAGCTCCATCATTGTAAATTCCGGATTATGTTGAGTAGAGACGCCTTCGTTCCTGAAGGTTCTTCCGATCTCGTATACTCTCTCTATTCCTCCAACAACGAGCCTCTTTAGATAGAGCTCTGGAGCAATCCTCAATACAAAATCCATATCAAGCGCGTTATGATGAGTCTCAAACGGACGAGCCGCAGCACCCCCTGCGATCGGATGTAAAATAGGGGTTTCAACCTCAACGAAATCCCTCTCCTCTAGAAATCTCCGAATAAGATTGATTATTTTGCTTCTTGTAAGAAAGATTTCCTTAATATCCGGATTGGATACTAAATCCAGGTAGCGCTGGCGATACCTGACTTCTACGTCTTTTAGTCCATGCCATTTCTCCGGCAACGGGTGAAGCGACTTGGTAAGAAATTTATATTCCGTAACGTTTAGTGTTAGCTCTCCGGTTCTTGTTTTAAATAAATTTCCCTTAATTCCTATAAAATCACCAAGGTCAACAAACTTTTTAAAGGCTTTATGTTCATCGTCTCCAACTACATCCTTTTTTATGTAACCCTGGATCTTTCCCGATCTGTCAGATATATGAAAAAATAGGCTCTTGCCAAAATCCCTTATAGCCATAACTCTTCCGGCTAAAGAGAATTCATCGGCAATACCCTTGATCTCCTCTTCCGAAAGCTCCCCGTACTTGTGAATAAGGTCCGTAGCCAAATGAGTTGGTTTAAAATCATTTGCAAAAGGATTAATTCCCGAATCTTTTAATTCGTCGAGCTTTGCCCTTCTTTGTTCAAACTGTTCGTTTTCCATAATTAAAGGTTAAAGGTTCTAAATCAAATGGATATTAACGTCAATAAATATACAATTTCCTTTTGAATTTAATTTAAGGGGTTTGACGTATTTATGATTGCTTGTTTTCGTCCACAATAATATACGTTGCTATGGCCTTTGCCACAAGTTTATTTTCATTGAAGACATCAACCTCTCCAGGCATTATCCGGCCCTCTCTTAAAACTTTAGCTCGAGCTTCAACAATTCCTCCTGTTACTGGGGCCAGATAACTAATATTCATCTCAATTGTTAAAAAACGTTTTCCTTTTTTTATAATGCTGGCTATCGCTGCAGCCACAGCTGAATCCGCCAGCGCAAACAGACCACTGCCGTGAATTGCTCCATAGGGGTTTGTAAGCTTTTCGTCATAAGGCATTGTTAGCGTTGCTTGTCCTGACCCCATTTCAACAATTTCGATCCCTAGTAACTCCCATATCGGCACACGGGGAAATTCATCTTTAGTATATCCTTTGATTGCCATAAACAATCTCCATTTTTGTCATTATAGATTACTTGTAATTTCTGGTTTGAAAACATTTATTTTTTTTGAAAAACTCGGCAATACGATACACTACCGCTCGCCTTACAGAAGTCTTCTTTAGAACATAAAATAAATGTCGGGACTAAGTCTGGTTACATACCAAGGGAGGCCCCTGAATAATTGTTTGCATGGGTGCCTGGAGTTTGTTAGGATTACTCATCTGTAGGCAGATTCATGAACGTAACTAAAGAACAAGTTGAAGCAGGACAAGCCGCGTACACACCCAGAATGTTGGGCGTCTATAACTTATTAATTCTTCGCGTTATAGTGCCCTATATTTGGAAGTGTCCGATCGATAACGTAATAAAATTATATAATAAGAATATCACCTCTAATCATTTAGAAATAGGAGTAGGATCGGGATACTTCCTTGATAATTGCAATTTCTCCTCGGATAATCCACGCCTTGCACTTATGGATTTAAACCCAAACAGCTTAAAATTTACAGCTGAAAAGGTCTCACGTTACAAACCTGAAATCTACAGAGGAAATATACTGGAACCTATTGAAACAGATATGAAAAAATTCGATTCAATAGCAATTAATGCTGTTATACACTGCCTTCCAGGGACGATGAGTACTAAGCTTGTTGTATTTGATCACATAAAAGCACTTCTAAACCCGGGTGGAGTCGTGTTTGGATCTACAATATTGAATATAGGGGTTAAGCAAAACTGGCTAACAAAGAAATTTATGAAAAATTTCAACAATCGCAGAATATTTTGTAACTTGGAAGACGATCTCTCAACCTTAGAAGAGGGATTAACTGAGCGTTTCTCGAAAAGTGAAGTAAAGGTGATAGGAACCGTCGCCTTGTTTAGAGCAGAGGTTTAGTTTATAACCGACTATAATAGTTTTCGCGTATCTAATATTCTAGAGATAATCAAAACATGGCAGTAGAACTTGAAAATGTAGTCCCTTTGGGGAGATCGCTTAAAGAGTACAGACTTATGTTCGATCTCACCGATAAGGACCTGGATAAACAGATCCTTGGTGTTGCAGACGGAATAGCAAGTTTTAATGCCGAGATGACAGAGCTTGGAAAAGTTGTAGTATCTGTGGACCCTATTTATAGCTTCGAAGGGAAAGAAATAAAAGAGCAATTCTACAATGTTATCGATTCAGTTGTAGATCAATTGAAAGCCACTCAGGAAGATTATATATGGGATATTTTTAAATCCCCTGATGAATACAAGCAGTATCGAATCCAAACCCTTGAGAAATTTATTGCAGATTATGATCTCGGGAAGAGAGAAAGAAGATATATAATCGGGGAACTACCATCACTCGACTTTGAGGATTCATCCTTTGATCTGACCCTTTGTTCCCACTTGCTATTTTTCTACTCGGGGCAGCTCGACTATGAGTTTCATCTGGCTTCAGTAAAAGAAATTCTTCGCACAGCGAAAGAAGTACGAATTTTCCCACTGCTTGATGTCAAGTCGATTAACCGCTCGGTGCATTTGGACCCAATAATACGTGAACTGGAATCAGAGGGTTTATCGGTCGAGTTAAGAAAGGTTGATTATGACATGCAGCGGGGAGAAAATATAATGCTCCGCATAGTAAAAGAATAATGATCTAAATTAAAAAGATATATGAATTTCATATTATGACTTTGCCTTTCCAGATTTTCTGAATAAATAATGGAAGTATTCAAATTTTGAGTCACGGTTCATAGAATTAGATCTATTAACTTACACCACAAAATAAATAAGAAAAATTAAGCTTCGCTCAGTATACTTCTATCTACTAGAAGGGTTTATAGCAAATGGGTAGCTTGGGAGAAGACAATGATAAGATACATATTGATATTAATACTTAGCGTCTTGTTGGGAATTTCCTCTTACCTGCTTTATAAAAATGAATACATAGTTGTAAATATTGAAACCGGCGGGGAAGAGTTAAAGGAGGGAATTGTACAAGGTGGGATTCTTGATAACCGAACTGCCTCAGAATCTGAAGAGCTAAAAACCGCACAAAGAATAAAACCTGAAGCAACACTTGGACCTGATATTAAAGATGAGATAGAGACTTTGGAAAAAGATTCAGGAACTGAGATACATCTAGACCCAACTGTGGGATTGGAGATAAACCCCGAGCAGCATATCGCATCAAGCTATAGAGTTATTGGGCCCAGAGAATTCGTACTTCTGACAGACAAAGAGGAACCTATGGTTGAAATAGACCTTCATACCGGACAAGTTAAAATAAATCCGAAGTATAAGCTTGATGAAGTTTCAACTGAGTTCTGGAAATCTATAGGCAAAAAATATCCAGAAGTTTGCTTTGTGGAATAATACTTTTTAGCAATTAGGAAGAGTAAACAACTTCGCCGTTTACTATAGTATAGAGGACTAATCCATGTAGCTTCCAGCCATGAAAAGGGGTGTTCTTAGCTTTTGAGAGGAATTTTCCCCTATCAACAGTAATTTCTTTCTCAGGGTCAAAAACTACAACATCAGCCACAGCACCAATCTTGAGTGTTCCTTTATTTAAATTCAATATTCCTGAGGGCGCATCACTAAGTTTGCTAATCATTTGATTTATAGTTAGCACACCGTCCTCTACAAGTTTTAGCGAAAGAGGTAAAGCGGTCTCTAGTCCAACAATGCCAAACGGCGCCAAATCAAATTCGACCTTCTTCTCATCTTCACTATGTGGAGCGTGATCTGTCGCTATTGCATCAAGCGTGCCGTCCTTAAGTCCCACTAATATAGCTCCCCTATCTTTCTTACCCCTTAGAGGAGGATTCATCTTAGCATTTGTATCGTACTCATTCACTGCTTCATCAGTCAGTGTAAAGTGATGTGGGGTAACCTCGGCTGTTACTTTAACACCTCTTTTCTTAGCCGCCCTTATAAGCCTCACTGAACCTGCAGTTGATACGTGACATATATGGAGCCGTGCCCCGGTAAGCTCTGCAACCGTTATATCACGCGAGACCATCACATCTTCTGAAGCGCACGGGATTCCGGTTAGCCCAAGCTTGGTTGAAACTTCACCCTCATTCATAACTCCCGTTCCGGAAAGATTTTTGTCCTCTGCATGTGAGATTACAGGTATATCAAAAGCCTGCACATATTCCATTGCGTGCCGCATAACCTTAGCATTCATCACAGGCATGCCGTCATCAGACACACCAACGCATCCAGCCTCGTACATCTCTCCTATCTGTGCAAGACCTTCTCCCATCTCGCCTTTTGTAATAGCACCTATCGGAAAAACGTTAACTATTCCTTCAGTGCGTGCTTTTAAGAGGATATATTCGGTAACTGAAGCATTATCGTTTACAGGATTAGTATTAGGCATACAAACTATTGATGTAAACCCGCCTGCGGCTGCAGACTCACATCCGGAGCGTATTGTCTCCTTATGTTCAAATCCCGGCTCCCGGAGGTGAACATGAATATCTACAAATCCGGGTGATACAATTTTTCCCTTTGCATTTATGACTGTAACATCAGGATCCTTATCAAATTTTTTAGTTGTTTTGGGATAGGACTTGATTTCCCCGTCTTCGATAAAAATATTCCCCGTTTCATCTATTCCTTGAGAGGGATCAATAATTCTCCCTCCTTTAATAAGTATGCTCACGCATTCCTCCCTGCAGATGCAACCAGATAAAACATTGCCATCCTTACTGCTATTCCGTTAGAGACCTGATCAAGAATTACAGAGCCTGCGTCATCAGCAATATCTGAGGAAAGCTCAATTCCCCTATTAATAGGGCCGGGGTGCATCACCGTTACATCCTCACTTGCTCCTCTCAATTTTTCGCGCGTAAGCCCGTAAAACCTCGAATACTCTCTTAATGAGGGAAAATATTCTGATTCCTGCCGTTCCATCTGAATACGGAGCATTATAATAACGTCGGCTCCTTCTATAGCCTCATCTAAATTATAAAATGTCCGAATTTTCGCGTTCTCAATATATTTTGGGATCAGAGTCGGCGGGCCGACCAACCTGACTTTAGCCCCGAGTTTCAAAAGTCCCCAAATGTTGGACCTGGCTACACGGCTGTGCAGAATATCTCCTACAATCACAACTTTAAGTCCCTTAATTTTCCCTTTTATTTCTCTAATTGTGAATAGATCAAGTAGCGCCTGGCTTGGATGTTCGTGCGAGCCGTCTCCGGCATTTATTATAGAGGAGTTAAGTTCTTTAGCTAAAAGCCAGGGAGCACCAGACATGGGATGGCGAATCACTATTACACCCGCACCCATGGCTTCAAGGTTTCTTGCTGTATCGAGTAAGGTTTCGCCTTTAGATACGCTGCTATAGGATAAAGTAAAGTTTAAAACGTCTGCGCTTAGTCTTTTTTCTGCAATTTCAAAGGATGATCTTGTCCTCGTGCTTGGCTCATAGAATAAATTGCAAACGGTAACACCTCTTAGCGCAGGAACTTTCTTCACATCACGCTCTGAGACTTCTTTCATGGACTCAGCAGTATCGAGCACTAGAGTTATTTCTTCCGCCGTTAACTCCTCAAGCCCCAAAATGTGTTTACGCTGAAATTTCATTTTACCCTTTAAGTACTATGACTTCATCTTTTCCGTCAGTTTCCTTTAAATGTACTCTGACTTCCTCCGTGCTCAGTGTGTTTACTTTTATCCCTACATAATCAGCTTGAATTGGGAGCTCTCTATGCCCTCTGTCTACCATAGTTGCTAACTGGATTGAGGACGGCCTTCCAAAATCCATTATTTCTTCAAGTGCGGCTCTCGTCGTTCTGCCGGTATATATTACATCATCAACCAGCACAACTTCCTTATCCTCTACAGAAAAAGGAATTTCGGTCTTTTCTACCTTAGGCCACTCTGTTTTACGTCTAAGGTCATCCCTGTATAGCGTAATATCAAGGGTGCCCATAGGAGGTTTGATCCCTTCGAGCTTTTCTATCCTGTTTACGATTCTCTCCGCGATATGAACACCTCTTGTTCTTATCCCGATTACAACAAGCTCTTTAGCGCCTTTATTCTTTTCAAGTATTTCAGATGTAATACGCACGATTGTGCGCTTAATAGTTTCAGAATCCATTAGAACATTTTCAGCCATAGTATAAATTACCTTTTAAAGCAATTTTAATTACAAATTACAACTATATCAATCTATACCTGAAAGAATCCTATCCCATCTTACTTTATTCAAAATATCGGGATTTGCAAAATCCCATGACCAATGAATTATAAAAGCTCTCCCTGCAATATTCTCAATCGGTACGAATCCCCAGAACCTGCTGTCCTGACTGTTGTCCCTATTATCACCCATTACAAAGACAGATCCTTCGGGCACTTTAGTCACAGGAATATAGCTACCCCTGTTAGTATTTTCCTTACCCTTCCTGAAAATCACGGTATGCTCTTCTCCGAAAAGGTCCTCTCTATACTCATCAAACTGCTCACTGTTTCTTTTGTCCGCATAAGTACCCTCGTATTCTATCGGAACTTTCCCGCCGTTAATATATAGATTTCTACCATTTAAATCTATTTCATCCTCGGGTAGTCCAACTACGCGTTTTATATAATAGAGGCCATTCTTTGAAGGATCCCTTTCATTATTCGGGTATGTAAATACAACCACATCCCCTCGTTTTATCTTTTCAATAGGGAATATCTCTATATCAGTAAACGGAATCTTTGTTCCGTAAACGAATTTATTTACAAGTAGATGATCACCAACTAGTAGTGTCGGAATCATAGAGCCTGAGGGAATCTTAAAAGGTTGAAAGACAAAAGTTCTTATTATAAGTGCAAGCAAAATAGCGAAAGCTAAAGCTTCAATGTTTTGTCTTAGTTTTGATTTAGTATATTTTGAGAGATAATCTGCCGAAGCTGATTCGAGATCTTCAGTAGTTTTTAATATTTCCTCATAGTTTTGGGTGTCTAAGGCACGCTCGACGTTACCAATTTTCTGCTCTATTATACTTACAGATTCGGGATTGAGTTTTGAACGATTTTTCTCAAGAACTACTTTAGTTTCCTTAATAAGTTGTTTGGCTCTTTTTCTAGCTTTGTATTCTTTTGAAAATATATTCAGCATAATTGGGATTGGAGTATATATGGCTTATTAAACTGTTTCAACATATTTAAGAAGTGCGGCCTAAACTATATAGTTGGAGCTTCTGAAAGTGAACAAACTTAAAAGACAAAACTATTAGATCTGTTTAATTATATATTTACAGTGCCTCAATTTCCTGCATTCTTTCAACAGACTTAACGCCCTTTACTTTTTTAATTGATTTTATAACATCTTCAAGCTGAGACAAATCCGAAACTACTACATCGAAAGTACCAATGGCATCATTTACATCCGTTGAATGTATTTCCGCTTTGGATATATTGACTTCAGAGGAAGAAAATGAATTTGTAATACTAGAAAGAATTCCGGGTCTATCGGTACAAGTCACCAATATTCTTGCGGGTCGTGATCCTTTAAATTTACTATCCCACTCAACATCAATTCTTCTTACATGATCAACTTCAAGGAGTTTTGGGCAATCGCTCCTGTGTATAGTTATTCCTTTCCCGCGTGTTATGTATCCTACTATATCTTCCCCGGGCAAAGGGGAGCAACAGTTTGCAAACCTTATCATCACATCATCATAACCCCTAATAAGAACTCCACCTTCACTAGAACTCGTAATTGTCTTGATTATTTTTTCAATTCTTTCTTTATCTGGTGCTGAGCCTAACTTTTCTGTAGGAATCACCCTCTTAAGAAGATCATTAGCTGATACCTTGCCAAACCCTACTGCAATATAAAGGTCCTTTACGTCTTTGAATTTTAGCTCTTTCAAGGCTTTGGCAAGCTCGCCTTTCTTCCGCATAGCCTGAAAATCCAGCCCGCTTTGTTTAAATTTTCTTTCACATATAGATTTTCCAACTATCTCGGATTGTTTACTCTCTTCAGTTCGGAGCCAAGAGCGGATTTTTGTCTTAGCGCCTGATGTTACTACAAATTTTAGCCAATCCCTGTTAGGATGTTGATCTTTTGATGTAACGATCTCAACGGTATCTCCAGTGTTTAACTGATGATTTAGCGGCACTAATTTTCCGTTGACATTTGCCCTGGTGCATTTATTTCCGACTTCAGTGTGCACCGAATATGCAAAATCCACGGGAGTAGCCCCGGTAGGAAGTTCTTTAAGATCACCATTGGGAGTAAAGACATAAACTACATCTGCAATCAGCTCTCCCTTAATCGCCTCCATATATTCTGTAGGGTCTTTAATGTCCTTCCATTCAAGCAGCTGTCTCAAGGTAGCATATATCTCATATGTTCCTCCACCGTCCAGCTTGCCCTCTTTGTACTTCCAATGCGATGCCACACCATACTCTGCAAGCTCATGCATAGCGCGCGTTCTTATCTGTATCTCCATTCTTTCACCAAAAGGTCCGATGACAGTTGTATGAAGAGACTGATATCCATTTCCTTTAGGAAGAGCAATATAATCTTTAAATCGTCCAGGCACCGGTTTCCAAGAGGCGTGAACTGCTCCAAGGGTCTCGTAACACTCCTTTAGGGAATCCGTGATAAGCCTAAAAGCTATTACGTCATATACATTCTCAAATTCCAGATTCTGTTCCTGCATTTTTCTATAAATGCCGTAAATATGCTTAAAGCGGCCCGTAATTTCAGGATTTAAATCAAACTCTGAAAGTTTATCAGCAAGTATAGTTTTGGCTTCCTCTACATGCGCTTCCCATACCTTTTTCCCCTTAGAAATCTGCCTCGCGATTATATTATATTCTTGTGGATTTAAAAACCGAAAAGATAAATCCTCAAGCTCTGTAGTAACCCAATTTATTCCAAGCCTATGAGCAAGAGGAGCATAAATATCAAATGTTTCACTGGCTATTCTCTTTTGTCGATCCTCAGAGAGATGCTCCAAAGTTCTCATATTATGAAGCCTGTCGGCAAGCTTTATAAGAACTACTCTCATATCTTTTGCTGTTGCCAATATCAACTTCCTAAAACCCTCAGCTTGGCGTTCAATATTGGAGGTATAGGGCAGCTGCCCTATTTTTGTAGCGCCCTCTACAAGAGAAGCTATCTCTTTACCAAACATAGATTCAATTTCCTCAGAAGTGGCAAGAGTATCCTCCACAGTGTCATGGAGAAGACCCGTAATAATAGAGGAAACATCAAGCTTCATTTGAGTGAGGATTCCACATACTTCCAGTGGGTGGCTAAGATAGGGCTCTCCAGAACTCCGCTTCTGCCCTGTGTGGACCTTTGCAGAGTAGACATATGCCCTCTTTATCATCTCCACATCTTCATCACTTAAGTGAAGATAGGAATTAACACTGTCTATTATGTCGTTAAGCCTTATCATTTTATACCGCTAAAAAAATCCGCTTTTACCTTTTCTACGAGCCTTTTACTTTCGCACCTTGTTGAAACTATTATTGAAGATAAACGCTCAAGTGCCTGATCAATATTGTCATTAACTATAATATAATCATAGTTCTCCGAATTTAACTCTTCAGTCTCCTCTTTTGCCCTTATAAGTCGTTTATTAATATCATTATCTCTATCACTGTTCCTCTCTATTAATCTCTCCTTTAAAATCTCAAAAGAAGGTGGCAATACAAAACAAAATACTCCCGAGGGATAACGTTTTCTTAGCTGGCTCGCCCCCTGAACATCTATATCAAGAAGGAGATCAACACCTGAAGTTCGAGCATTTTCGAACTCATCCAAAGGAGTACCATAATAATTACCGTGTACCAGGGCATGTTCGATAAAGCGTTCCTCCTGAACCATCTTTTGAAATTCGGCCTCAGATATAAATCTGTAATCCCGTCCATCAATCTCGCCGTCCCTGGGTTCTCTTGTTGTGTACGATACCGAAAACCTAAGATTGTCGAGCTTATCTAAAACACCTTTTGCAAGTGTAGTCTTTCCACCCCCTGAGGGGCCTGAAACTATAAATGAAATTCCTTGTATCATCTTCTATCCACTTAATTCCTTTTATGCTGAATATACTGACAACTTTAACTTATTATTAATTCTAGGACACTTATTGATATATTTCAATAAAGATGGGAGGTTGGCATCAGATTATTTTCGTGTTTTGTTAATCTCATCAATCACTTTTTTAACGTCCTGTGACCTCTCTTTGTTTAAGACTAAAATCGAGCCTTCAGACTCAACAACCACTATATTTTCTACACCAACAAGCGCTATTAGTTTATCTGCACCAAAGACCAAACACCTAGAAGAATCAATAGAAATCGCATTCCCTCGTACAATGTTTTCATTCTCTTCGTTCCTCAGAAATTCATCAAGTGCTTTCCAGTTCCCAACATCACTCCACGGGAAACTAATAGGTATAACAAGAGTATTCTCAGAATGCTCCAATATTAACTTATCTATTGATCCGCCCGATATCTCTCCATAGAATTTTGATACAGCACCTACTTCGGATATGCTGCTAAGGTTCTTTGAAATTTCATCAAAACGCTTATACCACTTAGGTATAATATCTGAAAATGCTCGGATGATGGATGAGGTTTTCCATATAAATATGCCGCTATTCCAATAATATCCTCCCTGATCTATAAAGCTAATGGAAGTCTCAAAATCAGGCTTTTCCGTAAACTTCTCGACCCTTAAGGCCCTGTAGTTTTCTGATGAGGCAATCTTATCATCTGTTCCTTTTATATAACCGTAGCCCGTCTCCGCCGTAGTAGGTGTAACGCCCAAGGTTATTAAAGGGTATTCACCATTATCAAGCTTTGTATCAGCAACATCCGCCGCAAAGCTGAGAGCTTCTCTAAATGCTTTGTCGTCTCCTATAACATGATCGGCTGGTAATACTACTGTTACAGAATCGTCGTAAACTTTTTTTATTTTGAGCGTGCCATAAGCTATACATGGAGCTGTATTTTTTCCGACAGGTTCAAGAATTAAATTTTGTTGCGGAAGTTCAGGAATATGCTCCAGGGTCTGATCGGCATATAGTTCCGTAGTTACTATATAGATCCTATCAATCGGGATTAAAGGGAGTATCCTATCCACAGTCTGTCTAATAAGCGACTTCTCTCCGGCAAGAGAAATAAATTGCTTGGGCCTTGATTTCTTACTTAGAGGCCAAAATCTCTTCCCTTCTCCCCCAGCCATTATTAGAGCACAGATTTTCATAGCTAAATAGTAATTGGACTTAGTGTATTTCTCAAATTATGGATTGCAACTCAGAACAAGTCTTCTATCTCTTCTAAATAAATACCTTTCAAACTTTGTTTTATCAACTCTGCTTCTGATAGCTTTTCAGCAGCATAGGAATTTGTGATAGCTAAACACTTCATACCGGCTGAATGTGCAGCTTTTATTCCAGAGGTAGAATCCTCTATTACCAAACACTCCTGAGGTGAGATTTCCTCAGAAACTGAATCCAAATTATTTAGTCTTCTAAGTGCTTCTATAAAAACTTCCGGATCAGGTTTGCAGTTTATGACCTCATCGGCACTGACGATAATTTCAAAATGCTCCCTTAATCCCCCAGATTCAAGTATATATATAATCTCGCTTCTAAGTGCACCAGAGCCAATTGCCAAAGGGTATTTACCGCTAACCTCAGAGATAAATTCCGGCACACCTTCTAAAACAAGAATATTCCCTTTAAGAACATTCTCAAAATGTTCTGACTTTCGATTCATAAAATCAGATATCTGAGCTTCATTATGCTCGTAGTTCCTATCTTTAAGTAATTCTTTAAAAAGAGTTTTATCATCATAAGCAAGATAGTTTTCAAAATAGTCTTCATCTGAAAGCTCAATGCCATTTTCCCTGAGTGTTAACTGAAAGGCCTTTAGATGAAGGGGTTCTGTATCCGCTATGACCCCATCAAAATCAAAGATAATTGCTTTTAACATTGCTATTCATTCCTTTAGTACCTGTAAAATGTGTTCAAAAAAAGGAAAGGTTCTTAACAAATTGGTTAAAGCCACTTTGTTAACTAAAATATTCTTTTCAAACAGCAACTTACAGTAAACTTTTACCAAATCCTAAAATTTATATAAAGCTCGTAATAAGAATGTAACCTAAAGTAATTTACATAAAGATGACGAAATGAGAATAAGCCTTAAGAAAAACGTATTTTGTTTATGAGTTCCACAATCGAGAATTTATCTGAACACCTGAAAATATATATTTGATATGAATGAATTTTCATGCATCTTTTAAACCCGAGCTACATCTAAACGTTAAATGGACAATGTTATGGATTCACAAGAGTGTGCTAAAGTTTTAAAAGCCCTTGCCGATAATACTCGCCTTAAAATTCTTGAATATTTTTTCAATGGGGAATCCTCAGTTTCCGAAATCTCAGATAATATCAGCACTGATTTCTCCCAGGTCCCACACCCTCTGGGTGTGCTTAGGAACTCAGGGCTTGTAATAGACAACAAAGACGTAAAATTTGTGATGTATAAACTCCATCCGATATTTTACAAACAAAAAAATAACAGAAAAAAAGTGCTGGATTTCAGTTGCTGTAGAGTAGAGTTTGGAAGATTAGCAGATATGAGGAAAAAGGAAGTTTAGTTTTACCGTTCATTCCAACATTCATATATGCGTCGGAATGAAATATTTCTAAAAAACTCAAATTA